>TARA_R100001463_G_scaffold64861_5_pt1 | contig 28757 bp, 44 predicted proteins | sample TARA_R100001463 | Tara Oceans TARA_R100001463 (sample SAMEA2622242) | marine metagenome | biome: marine biome (ENVO:00000447); feature: deep chlorophyll maximum layer (ENVO:xxxxxxxx); material: "saline water (ENVO:00002010), including plankton (ENVO:xxxxxxxx)" | depth 40 m
ATGCCAAAAATGCCATAAATCACTTTCGCCCTTATTTTATTGATAAAAAGGTCAAAAAATAGTATGCCATAAATACTGCCATAAATACTGCCATAAATAAAAACGTGAGAAAGGAACAGATATGAGTACAGTTTACGTTGTGACACGACCCAGAGAAAATAAGTTTGGGTGGACTCCAGATTTATCTGACGCCACGAAGTATGGTAAGTTACAGGTTATCTTTGAGCCTGACGAGAAACCACAATTTAATCCGAGCCGAGCTATAAACATTGCGAGAGTTATCCTTCAGTCGTTTAGTGAAGATGACTATCTACTGTGGGCTGGTGGCGGAGATCCAGTGGCTGTGATGATTGCATGTATGGTAGCCTCTGAAAACTGTGATATTGTGAACGTCCTCAGATGGGAGCGCAACTTCAACGAGGGTGAGCGAGATCGCCGTAAGGGTTGGTACTTACCAGTTAAGATGGATATGTCTTAAACTTTTTTATTTTTATTCACTTTGCCTATTGCTATACTATATACAGTATGCTACATAATGTATGTGGAAAGAGAAAAGGAATAAGAAATGTCACTTAATATTACACAAACTGAAATCAATACACTTTGGGACAAGGGATACCGCCCTTTTGAAATTTATACATCTAACCCAGAGCCTGTAATGTATCACGGCAAAATGGAAGAAACCAATGCAGTTGGTGGTTGGGATATCAAACACATCTTTGCCACACGCGATGAAATTGAAAACTATCCAAACTTTGACTGCATCATAATGATAGACAGTGTTGCTTACTGTACTGAAATCTTTCACGGCAATGAGGACAATACAAATTGCCTTACTAAAAATCAAACAAAAGCAATGGAAGTTCTTGTCAAGTCTGGCATGGAAAACACTGGTGCTAAGTGCATTGAAGACATGATGGACGATCCAATGCCAGTCGTACAAGCAAGCGACCTTGTGAAAGCTGGTTGGTCACAAAAGCAAGCCGAAGGCACATTTGGCTCACTTGTTGCTAGTGGTCATATCTTACATGACGAAGGCGGTAATGCCGCTAATGATCTTTATGTTCTTGATGGTGAAGAGGAGAAATTTGAAAACCTACGCCAATTTGTAAATAAAACATTTAATGCGGAGGTGGCGTAATGGAAATAGGTGATAAAAGGGAAGATCACTGGATGACTAACGCATTAGTTGTCTGGAATAATAAGGGACTTTGGAAAGTAGGCGAAGTCGATGAACTGGGTGTTGATAATTATTGGCCTTGGAATTGGGAGAGGTTCTACAAACATAAGTCTGATGCAATCAAGCAAGCTGAAGATTTCTGCAAGTACACAAAAAAGCCTATTCATATCTTTAGTAAGAAAGACACCTTTATGAAAACAGTTACTGCAAAGGAGTTGGGGAGATGACTACGGAAACTTTTAAATTTGAAATCACAATTGAGGTTGGACAAGATATGTGTGGCGACAGTGAAGGCCAACCCACATTTCACGAAACTAAAGAGTGGTTAAAAAACATGATCTCATGGAACCACCCACATGATGCCAGAAGGTATTTTAATGACGTCAAAATTGTATCTAAAAAAAAGGAGAATAAAAATGGGTTATAAATATTGGACACAAGCGGAGGACGCAGAGCTTGTATTAATGCGAGAAGCCAAGGTATCTACCAAGGAAATCGCCACAGCGTTAAAGCGTTCGCCTTCGTCAGTTATGAACCGCATAGCTGTTAAGGAAATACCATATGGTAAGCCAAGTGTTATCGATGAGATTGCATCCGTTGGTGTTGAATTTGGTGAGCCTGATACAATTCAAACAGAAAGAGAGAAGCAAGCAAGTGAAATGCAATCTCTTAAAAATGCGCTTGAGGAAATGGAAGAAGACATCAAGCCAAGCAATTGGTTTCCAAAACTAAAGCGTTGGTTAGGATTTTAAAATGGAACCAATAAAAAAATTGTCGTCTAGTTATTGCCCTCACTGTCGCAGTATAAAACTAGCGGCAAAGGATTCTAGGGCGCATTCTGCCTTTGGATTTTTAACTACAAAACGTCGAAAGGTTTGCCCTAAGTGTGACTATAGGGTAACCACAATCGAACTGCCACTACATCTGGCAGAAGAAATATTTCAAGAAGTTTAGAAAGGAATGAGTATGATTATTAAGAGATGGAAGTTTAAAGGTTTCAACCACATAACCTTTACCAATGACTTCCCTGATTGGATTAAGATGAACTCAGGCAAAAGGTTAGGCCACAAGAGTTTGTGGGTATACACACAGTCAGGTGAAGTTCCCATCGAAAGTGGCAAGTGGATATCAATTAACTTGCGTGGTCACATTGAAGTCCACGATAAGAAACCAAAGCTACTATTTAATGTTGGACTGACAAAGGAAATCTTCTCTGGATTTCTGTTAGTTGCCACACTTTTAATTATAGTTGTAGGACTGATGGTTTTGTGATAAGAAGGATTTGACTGCTCGACAAAGGATCTTTTCTTTTCTCTTCCTGTATCCTTGTCTAACTAAAGACCCACTTGGCCAGGTTTCGCACTGCAAAGGTGGGTCTTTTTTTATTGCCTTAGACATCATCAAACTTTATAGTTATGCGGTAAGGTGGTTAAATGAAATCAGTTATTATCGGGCATGTTAATATCAGATCTCACTTCAGGCATATTCGCTACCAAATGCGCTAACATTAATACGAATATAACCGCCACCTTACACGACTATTTTCCTAAATCAATCGGTCTTAGTTTTGGCATGAGAGTAATAGACGATACCTTATCTGTCTCTATACACTGACCCATGCTATCCATATCCTCATATGGTTTGTATGCGGCTTCTAATGCGTCTCCACATTCATATGCGTTTCTATATAAAGTTTTCTTTTCTATCTCTACCCCAGCAACTACATATGTTATTACAAGCATTGTGTAAAAAGTCATTTTATAATACCCATTCTTTGCGTTTAATTGAAACAGAATTACCTCTGTACCACCTAGTATTTGGTGTTGTATTTTTTGGTGTATCTTCTAAATCATATCTTAGTTTTTTTTCATTAAAATATACTTTATTATTTATAGAGACTACATTTCCAGATTTTACCCAACGCACCAATTCATTCCAATGATCTTTTGTAATATACGTCCACCCCATATAAATAAATAATTTTTCATTATCTAAATCAATTTTGTAATATGATGCTCTAGTAGTCCAATCGGTCATAACGCCTCCTTATGTTTTTCGAACTTACCATTGGCATCAAGTTTCGGGATTGTAGTCCTTTTTCTTTTGCTTGCGATCTCACCTCCACAAGCCATGTATCCAGCTCCATCGACCCAATTATCAGGATGTTCTGGATTTGATTTAATTCGTGCAACTTTCAGGAGGTTCATCATAACACCTACATCATGTGGATTAATCACAACACCTAAGTAAGTTGACCAGAAGTCTGCAATCATCTTGAAGTTATCCTCCATGTCGCCATGATCAGATGCCCTATCTTTTGTTACATATTTCTTGGCAGTGTCGAGAATGTCACCTCGCGTTGCTTCTTCTATATGTTTGCTCGTAGCCCATTTAGCCATTTGTTTTCCTTTCTTATAATTCTAATACCATTTGAGTAATAACTTTACTTCCAGAGTTATATTGTTTTGTCTCACCTTTAGGGTAAGGGAACTGATCGTAGTTTAAAGACTTAGTTAAAAGTTTTCGATCCTTTTTACTTCCAACAATATAAATATACCTATGTTTGCGTGGCCTATCTATGTATTCATATTTGTCTGGATTGCTTTTTCTTTCTTCGATTGTGCTTTGCTCAGTGATGGTTTTGGAATGTAGGTTTGATCCTATGATCCGCCACTCTGTTCTCTTTGCACTCAGTCCAGTGTATAAAAAGTTAGTTGCCTGATAAACATATCCAACGTGACCCTGACTTATATCAGCATATGAAATTACAATTTTTGGTTTCGGTAACATCTTTAAAGATTGAGATATTAGAAAAGAAGATTGATTCTTATCATTATCTTGTAGGCATAATCTATTTAGCTCTACTACTTTACTTGAATGTTCCTCACCACAAACACCCATACAAAGAGCGGGGGATGGGGGGATACCATAAGTCACAACACCAATCAGTTCAGATTCATCAAACAATCCAAAGGCATTTGTTATGTTTGGTATTCTTTTTGCATAATGTTTCTTTAATAACCAATTGTAAGTATCAACAGATTTAATTGGTAAAACTTTTAAATTTGACATCTCAACTCCTTTCTTAATTTATTGGTGGTGAGAAGTAAGCGAACCTTGGCCTACCCTTTGCACCTTCGTTTTGATTTCTACACTCAATACCTCTGTCAGTTTGTAGTGCATCGAGAATGTCAGCGCGTCTGCGCCTATCCATATTTGCAAAAGCTGATACACTTCTGGCTAACTCACGTTCAGTTAAGCCAGTTAACCCAGCCTTTTCTATTCGTGCGTAAACTGCCTTACATGCCGCCTCAAATGGCCCTTCTGACATATTAGACCTGAACATCTCGATAGTTTGGATTGCATAGTGATCTACATAATCGATAGACCACTGCATTGCATCTGAACCTATTTCGTCCTGACCCATTGACCGAGCAATGATCAGAGACAAACGCATGGCAATCTCACGGCTACGATTGTACATAGCCTCCAGACCTGTACCTGTCTCCTTCTTAATTGCATTAACTAATCTCTGCTCATACTCACGCAGAAGATCTTCAGCTTCCTGAGTAAATGCAACTTCTAGTGGATGTGGTGGCATGTCATGGCTGTTGCCAGTATCTAAGTCACCTTCATTTGCATTGGCATGATCCTTTGCCCAAGTAGCCAGTCGATCAGATATTGTTGACCTTCTTTTCTTCTGGGACATCTGCACACCAATTTCAGACTTCACAATAATAAAACGATTGAGCAATCCAGATGCAACATCACCTCCACCAATAGCTTGCATAAACTCTGATGGTGTAGACATTCCAACTAATGTGAGAGATGGACGCTTCACAACTTTTTCCAACTTCTCTGCGTCTGCCGATTTCATTGTATTGGTTGCGTAACCTTGTTGCCTTAAAGTTCCATCTTGGCGTCCAAAGCATTCCATGATTGCAGTTATTGCGTCAGCTTTATGTTGCATACCCTTTGCAGATGCCGCCTTTAACTGTCGCCCAAGTTCGTCAATTACAGAGACATGCGTTGGCTTTTTAGTTAGTGTAGATAAAACACCTGCACTCGATGTATAGCCAGCAGGCCCTATTAATTCATCTAACCCAGACTGCTCAAGTAATTCCTCAATGACAGTTTTCGTGTGTTCCTTACCAGATCCTGTCTCACCAATATTTAAGAAGTATAAGCTAGAGAAGTTTCTCTGATCAGTAACCCACCGACGACCCATTGCAACTGAACCAAATGCAATTGCACATTGCACAGCAAATTGAGGTTGGGGTTTGATTGCAGATACAGTGTAGTAATTTACAACATCCTGAAGAACGCCAGGCACACTTAATAAATGTTCAGGTATTTCACCTAGTGGCGTGTCTACTTCTTTTGATTTTGTAGACATAATATTCTTGGCGACTCTTGCGCCATGCTCGATTGCTTCCTTGTCTAAATCATACTCTTCGTCTTGCGTTACGTTTAATATTTGAGCGGCTTCTTTAACCGCCTTCTGGACGTTGCCCATGTGTTCGAACTGTAGCCACAATTCAAATGCATCAAATGTATGTGTATTATCAAATGGATCAGATGCGTGGTGGCTGTAGGCTCTGCCATCATCAAATAATTTTACACCAGCTAATCCTGACGTGCTGTTGGGAGATAAATATCTACCCTTGGACGTTGGCTTATATCCATACTGAACCATCAAAGTGTGCATGTCATGTGCATCATTGAATGCATCTATCACTGAAGTGCTATCACTTTTAGGTCTTGGCTTTCGTGTTGGCTGAAACTCTGCCTTCTTTTTCCAAGGGCAAATGTCCTGAAGCTGTGGACGAAATTTATCCCACTCACGCCACAATGTTAAAATTTGTGGTGGTAGTTCTGGGATGCCATCGAAGATTGATCTCCCTGCCCATTCATATGGACGACCTGTATCTGGATGGATACTTGGCGGAAGTACATCTTGAACAGAGCCTGCGCGCAATTCAAATACCACTTCGGTCTTGCGTGGATCTCCCTCGACAGGCCACGATATCTTGTGCGTGATTAAATCAGGTGGAGCTTTAAAGATCAGCTTACCACGATTCTCACGTCCGATAATCTGTGGTGCAGATTGCATCAACTCAGAAAAATCTATTCCCAGATGTTCAAAAATTATTTTTGTATGCTCGACGTTATCTATGTCGATAGCACAAGTTCCAGATGCACCATGCAGTAATCCTACATTGTGATTTGGGTTCTGCTCATAATATAGTCTAGCCTGATCTGGATCTGACAATGCCTTCTCTGGTTGTTGCCAACCAAATCTCGTTGGCCCTTTGGAGCCAGCAGGGATTGTTACCAGATACCAACTCAGCTTTGAGCAGTAATCTTCTATCTGAAAGCTCATACCGAATCAGTCAGATATTCGCTAAGTTTCTTCCAAGTTGTTAAACTGATGTGGTCAACGCCATCTCCTGATGCGATCCCCTTTACAGTTGGGTGAGATAGCCCACATTTTTCAGCGACAACAGTTAAACGTCGATCTTGCAACGCCTCTCGTATGTCATCCAATGGTAGTAGTGTTTGCATTGTTATTGTCCTTTTTTGCATTATTTGTAAAAACATCTTTACATAGTGAAAATCTTTCTGTAAACAAGATTCTGTAGAGAATGAGTGAAAAAAAGAAAGAAAGGAAATTGCCATGAGCAATATCGATGGACTTGCCTCCCAGTGGCTAGAAGTAAAGGCGTTAGAAAAACAGATTATCGCACAGCGTCATGCGATAGAAGAGCAGATCACAGAGGCACTAGATGCCAAAGATGAAGGCTCAATATCCCACAAATTATCAGAGCATAAAGTTACGTTATCACAGCCTGTGTCTCGTAAGGTTGATGCTATTGCATGGGATAAAGTTAAAGATAAAATCCCAAGTAACCTACACCCAGTAAAAGTAAGCGTATCTGCGGATGCCGCTGGCTGTAGATATTTAGCGGAAAAAGAACCGCGCCTATGGTCAAAAATTGCCAAGGCATTCACAACTAAATCTGGAAAAATTGGTGTTAAAGTAGAGGCTCTGTAATGGAGCTTACTGCCAATGAATTGGTCATGCTATCCGAAGCGTTGAAGTCTGTGACGTTTATGGATGGCCTGACCAAAAGCCCAGAGCAGATCAGATTGGAACGTAAACTGTCACGTTGGTCTGATCATGAAAATCTATTTTTTGTAGAAGGAGAAAATAATGGAAGAAATAAATAAAATATTAGACGAGGTATTTGCCTCTGTCTTTAAAGAGAAATGGGAGGATAGAGAATATAAATGGCTATAAATTTAAAATCACTATCTAAGCCATCAGGTCAGCGACCAATAATCGCCACCTTATTTGGTGAAGGCGGAATGGGTAAAACTACACTAGCCGCTATGTTCCCAAAGCCAGTCTTTATCAGAACTGAAGATGGAACTGCATCACTTATGGGTAACAAGGAAGTTAGTCTGTTCCCATTGGCAACATCATCAAATGATGTCTTGGATGCAATTGAGGCTCTAGCCACTGACAAGCATGAGTTTAAGACATTGGTTATCGATAGCATTACGCAATTGGCAACAATGATCGAAAGCGAAATTGTAGCGGCTGATCCTAAAGCTAAATCTATAAACCAAGCTGGGGGTGGATATGGAGCAGGGTATGGAACTGCATCTGAGAAGCACCGCCAGATCAGAGAGTGGGCAGGATCTCTTGCCTATGAAACTGGAATGAATGTGGTCTTCATTGGACATGCCGACACTGAGACGTTGGACTTGCCTGATCTAGATCCATACGCAAGGTACTGTGTGAGAATGCATAAGAAGAGCATTCCGCATTACACTGATAATGTTGACCTAGTTGGATTAATCCGACTGAAGACATTTACTCGCGGAGATGGCGATAAGAAGCGCGCCATTTCTACAGGTGAGCGTGAGATACTGTGCTTCCCACAGGCATCATCAGTCACCAAAAATCGGTTCAACATTACTGAACCACTGCCATTTACATTTGATGGCGGCAATCCATTTTCACAATTTGTAGCAGAGTAGGAGAACTCACATGGACTTAAACGGATTTAACGCATTGGAAATCGAGCCAACAATAACTAACGAACCAATCCCAGCAGATTGGTACAAGGCTGTAATTTCTAATACCGAGCAGAAGGCAACTAAAGCTGGAACTGGCTCATACCTAGAACTCACAATTGACGTGATCGAAGGATCATATCAGGGCAGAAAAATTTGGGATCGACTAAATTTACAGAACCCAAACCAAACTGCGGTTGAGATTGCACAACGTAATCTATCGAGCATTTGTCGTGCGATTGGTGTGAACAACCCAAAGGATAGTGCTGAGTTATGTGACAAGCCACTGATGGTTAAAGTTGCAGTTAGAGCGGCTGATGGTCAGTATGATGCCACTAACGAAGTTAAGGGTTACGATGCGGCAGGTGGAGCTACGGCTACTGCATCACCTGTAGTTGCAACGGCGAGTGCATCTACACCACCTTGGAAGAAGTAACGTCTACCTCTGGATCGGCTCCGTGTGAGCCGATTTACTAGATAGATGGAGAAGCCAATGAACCTTGAACAATACATGACGCCAGAAACAGTTCGCCTCATTTACGAGAAATATCAACAGAAACGAAAGAATGAGCATCGACCTCACTTGGGCGGATCTCAGATTGGCAATGAATGTAGTCGCGCACTTTGGTATCAGTTTAGGCACGCATGGACGCCAGACTTCTCTGGGAGAATACTTCGATTGTTTGAAACAGGTGATCGTGAAGAAGATCGTGTTGTATCTAACCTAAGAGATATTGGTGTAGAGATTTGGGAAGTAGATCCAGAAACTGGCAAGCAAGTTAGATTTACAGAATGTGGTGGTCACTTTGCATTGTCTCTGGATGGTGTAGGTCTTGGGTTTCCTGAGAGCAGTAAACCACACACACTTGAATTTAAAACGATGAACACCAGAAGTTTTAAAGATATCGAGAAGAAGGGATTACAGAAAAGCAAGCCGATCTATTGGGCGCAATGCCAAATTGGTATGCACTTAGCTGAATTAGAGAACTGCTACTTCTTTGCAGTTTGCAAAGAGACTGACGCTATTTATGCAGAACGTCTAAAGCTAGATAAGTCTGAGGCTATGCAACTTATCGAGAAGGCAAATAAAATTATATTTGCAGAGACGCCACCATCCAAATTAAGTGAGGATGCAAGTTTTTGGCAATGCAAGTTCTGTCCGTATTGGGCTGTATGTCATGGATGCAAAATACCAGAAGTTAGTTGTAGGACGTGTAGCCATGTGACCCCAGAGAAAGATGGCACTTGGAGTTGCGCCAAAGGGAAGCCCACAGTTACCTGTGATGAACATCTATACATTCCACAAATCATGCCAAAAGATTTGGTGGTGCATGATGCTGGTGATGACTTTGTTGAATACCAAGATCAAGACACTGGCGAGATCATTAAGAACAAGGAGAACAGCCAAGATATTTTTGATGGCAGAATGAAATGATAGAAGACACGATAGTGAGAGAGGCTGTATTAGAAGACATAAAATATGTTGTCAGCCTCAGTAAAAAAGAAAGTTTGAGTTTAGGTTTTATTCCAAAGATGGCATATGAATCTGCGATCACAGGAATCAAAACTGGAAAGAGATGGTCACCTGTTTGTAATGACAAACTATTTGTGTGTACTGTTAACGATGATCTTGTTGGGTTTTGCCTAGCTAGTTTTGGCAAAAGAAATGCAATCTACCGCAAGGGAAAGATAGCTCAGATTTGCCTCCAAGAAGATGCCAGAAAATTTGAGAGGGGCAAACTGCTTTTAAACGTAGTTATCAATTGGGGTAAGTCTATTGGGACTTTATCTTTTGATGCAGGTTGTGCTGACGATCTGGAAAGTAATTTCTTTTGGCAAGCTATGGGTTGGGAGATTGCAGGATCTCGCAAGGGTATCGGGCATAAGAACACTTGGGTTCAAACAAGCAAACGAAAAATTAATATATATAACTACGATCCCAATTGGCTAAGTGGATTAATAATAGGAGACGTTAAATGACATTTACCCTTAGAGACTACCAAAAAGAAGCAATAGATGGGCTGTACAGCTACTGGGCAAGTAAGTCAGGGGATAATCCACTAATCGTTGCGCCTACAGGCTCTGGGAAGACTGCGATCATCGCACAATTAATTTCAGATGCCATGAGCTACCACGGCACGAGAGTTATGGTTGTAACGCACGTTAGAGAGCTTTTGGAGCAAGGTGCTTCAGGATTGGTCAAACTGTACCCACAGGCTGATTTTTGCTTCTACAGCGCGTCTGTGGGTGAGAAGCGACTAGACAAACCTATTATATTTGCAGGCATACAAAGTGTATGGGAGAGAGCCTATCAGATCGTCCCTGCAATTGATTTGATATTAATCGATGAAGCTCACATGCTACCCAAGAATGAAGGCACTCGATACAACAAATTTATAGCTGATATGAAGAGTTGCAATCCAGATGTTAAAGTTGTTGGCCTGACTGCCACCCCATACCGATTAGACAGTGGATACTTGCACAAAGGCGACGGAGCTATCTTTGATGGAATTGCACATGACATATCTGTTGAGATGCTCATGGAGCAAGGTTACCTGTCTCCTGTCATATCCAAGGGCGGAATTAAACAGATCGACCTGACAAATGTCAAGAAACGTGGTGGTGAATTTATCGAGAGCCAATTGGCTACTGCCGCATCAGATCCAGAGTTGGTTGCGTCTACAGTCGCAGAGATCGTTGACTTGGGATCAAATAGGAAAAGTTGGTTGGTGTTTAGCTCTGGTGTAAGCCACGCACAAATGTTGGCAGATGAATTTGAGTTTCACAATATATCAGTTGGAGTTGTCACTGGATCAGATGGAAAGAAAACCAGAGATCAGACAATCGCTGATTTTAAATCTGGCAAACTAAAGTGCCTGATCAATGTGAATGTATTGACCACTGGATTTGATCATCCTTCTGTGGATCTTGTTGCGTTGGTTAGAGCTACAGCATCAACTGGATTGTATGTGCAAATGGTTGGACGTGGCACTAGAATTGCAGATGGAAAGGAAAACTGCCTGATATTAGATTATGGTCAAAATGTTGAGCGTCACGGATTTATCGATAAAGTTAAGCCAAAAGATAAAATGAGTGGTGGAGATGGAGAAGCTCCAGTTAAGACATGCGAGAAATGCCAGACGATGGTTCACGCCGCCGCTCAAGTTTGTCCTGAGTGTGGATTTCAGTTTCCACCACCTATGCTTAATCATAGTTCAAGTTCATACCGAGGTGCTATGTTATCGTCTCAAGTAGAATCCGAGTGGGTTGATGTCGATAGTGTATACTATTCAAGACATAAGAAAGATGGAAAGCCAGACAGTGTGAAGGTGACTTACCATTGTGGAATGATGTCAAACTCTGAATGGCTGTGTCCAGATCATGGTGGATACGCCGCCAGTAGATATAGATCCAGAAAGCCTTTGCTTAATTCAACGGCAGATACAACAGATGAAGCTCTGGACGAATCAAGTTCTTGGACAACGCCTAGTCGCATAAAAGTTAGACCATCATCTCACAATCCAAAATATAAAGAAATTGTAGAATTTGATTATACACAAGTGGAGAAGAAACATGAGACGCAAACGCAAAACTCGGACTACTACGATTGGACTGGTGAAGATATCCCCTTCTGAGCATGACGAGCAAGTTGGATTTATTAATTGGTTTCGAGCTAAATATCCAAGTGTTTTGATCTTTGCAATTCCCAATGGTGAGAAGAGAGCCATTAGCGTTGCCAAAAGATTAAAAGCTGAAGGTGTAGTTCGAGGCGTCCCAGATTTGTATGTACCTGCATGGAAACTGTGGATTGAGATGAAACGAGCTTCAGGTGGAAGACTTTCGCCTGATCAGAAAGAAATGATAAATTATTTAGAAAGTATTGGAAATACAGTTATCATAGGGAAAGGGGCAAGTGATGCCTCTAAGAAAGTATTGGAGTTTATGGAGAAAGGATAATTAGAATGACGTGGGAAATAAAAAAAATAATATGTGAAAATCAAGAACATTATAAAAAAGCTCAAGATAGTTATCGAGAAGCATGGATGGTGCAAGCCAAGAAAGATAAAGATGCCAATCCTACATTAAGATTAAGTCAGAAGCCAATGAAGAATGCCACGCTAAGTAAGGCAGGAGCGTCCAGAGGTGGCAAAAATAGAGCAAAGGCATACGCACATAGTCAACAGCAACTTAGTCTATTTTAACAAAAACTTGTAAGTCATTGAAAACAAACAAAACTTTCCTCTTGATATACTACATTTAGTATGCTATATATTGTATGTAGAGAGAGAAAAGGAGATTTTCTATGAGTGACTTTTACTATAATGATGGCGGACGTGTCGAATCAGGCCGAAGAGGTTTAACTGGTGATTGTGCAGTTCGCGCAATGGCTATAGCTTTAGAGCTAGACTACGATACTTGCTATAAAGAAATAGCGCAGGCCAATAAAGACAATGGTCGAGCTAAGTCTGTTCGTCACGGCGTTATGAAAGACGTGTATGGTGCAGTTTTAAAGCGCCATGGATGGGTTTGGCATTCAGCACCAAAGTTTAAGCATGTTAAGGCTAGAGCCGAAGACATGCCTAAGGGTACTGTTATTGCCAGACAAGCAAGGCACTTTGTTGCTGTTATTGATGGAGCTGTCCACGATATATGGGACTGCTCACACAAAATGGTCTATGGATATTGGGCTAAAAAATAAAACCAACCGCCCTAGCTAATAATGGCTAGGGCTTTTTAAATTTAAAAGGAAGAGAAAATGAAACCAACAATGAATGTATGGATTGAGCTACAAGAACCAGATGAAAATTACACTGGAAAAGAAATAGCTGACCACGCAAATAGAATGTTAATACGGCTTGGCAGTGAGAAAGGGTATTTTCAATTCTCACCAACAAAAATGAAAGGTTGTCATTATAGATATATAGCTGGGCCAGAGGGCGGTATTACTCCGCTTGCTGACAATGGAAAATGGTTTAATCTAGAATATTTTGGTCGCGAGCTTGTTGCGAATAAAATTAATGCTTAGATAATTAAACTAATTTATCTGGTTTAACAAACTTGGGTCTGTAGTTTTGATAAGACTTTGCAATGCAGGTGATAATGATGCATCAACTTCTTCTTCAACTACAGGCTCTGGCGTTACACCACTTTCACCACTTACAACTATTGATGTCTGAAGAAAGTTTTTACCAGCGGCTGGTTCCATCTCAACACTTCTCAACCATCTCTTAAATGCTGGAGAATTTTCAAGTTTATCTAAAGCCGACTGAAGGGCAACTTGATTAGCTGAAAAGTCTGCATCTACAAGACTTCTAAATGCCGCACTGTTTAACAAATTACCAGCTTCTTTAATTCTATCAGTTTGACCTACGCTCAGTAATATATCAGTAAATGCGTCTGCCGCAACTCCAGCCGCAGGACCACCACTTACCATACCTCCACCTGTAGCCGCGCCTCTGATAACTCTCTTTCCAAGTGTACTATCTAAAATTCTTTTAAATAGTTTTTCAGATGTTAAGCCTTCTAATATCAATGCTTGGTTTGCCTTACCAGTTTGAGAAACTCGACCACGAGCATCTGTAATCCGTTGTGATACATTAAACAAATCAGTTAAGAACTGATCACTACCATCGCCCAAAACAGTTACAATTTTTTTATAAATTGGTTTGTTTCTTTTTAGACCTTGCATGATTCTTGTATATTTTGCGAAATCAAATGGTAAATCTGATGAACCTTTTGGAACAGACAAAGAATTTAAAGCAGTTGCTATAGCTTCTTTTTGTAAATCTTTAGGTATAGATTTTAAGATTCTATTTAAGTTTCCTATATCACCACGACTAGCTGAATTTATAGCTTGCGTTAGTTTAGAAGCTATACTTCCTTCAAGATCCTTACCGAAAGTGCTTATAATTCTGTCTTCAAATGCTTTTTGCTTTGCTGTTGTTTGATTAGCTAAACGCAATTGTGAACGAAGTGCATCTCCGCCAATCATCTCTACTGTAAGCAACTGATCTTCTGCCAAAGCACCATATATTCTTTTCAATGCTCCTTGGTTAACGTCCCCATATTCTCCTTGACCACTTCTCATTGCACGACCAATGTCTTGCTTTAGCCGAATAAGAGCGGCGTAAGTTAATGGTGCATCTGGATTTGTTATTTTGTCGAAGATTAATTTTTCTTTTGCTGATAAATTTTTACTTCCACCTAGTTCTTCCATAATAGTATTTAATAATTTTACAGTATTATTTGGAGATACCTGTGTAGATTTTGGTACTTGTGCGTCAACAGCATCATATAATTTTTTTGCACCATTTTCTAAAGATGCTCGTGTTGTAGTTAAAGTTTTTAAAATTTTATCAGAAATAGATGCAATGTCAGGAGATCCACCGATTATAGACATAGCTTCATCTGCGGCTTGAGAAGCATCCCTAACCATAATTTCAAACTGAGCAGATGCCTCTGAAGTTTTTATATCTCTTGTGAGACTAGCGGCATTTTTAACAAGTGGGTTATCACTTAAAACATCAGGCGATAAATCAATTCCAAGTCTCTCTGCCGATGCTTGGACTTCTGGATTTATTTTAGCTTCTTGAGCTAACTTTTCTATTGCCGCTTGAGATTTAGAATTTCTCGCAGAAGCAACTTTTAACAGTTCACCAATTTCTATAGGACTTAAAGAGCTTTCAACAGGTACATCCCCAAGGTATACACCTTCTGTTCTTAATGCATCTTTTTCTTTTTGTGTAAATGTTTCAACTGTATCATCTAATTTAGACTTAGCTATTTTCTTTCCACCACGGATTAATTGTGATGGAGAACCAGCAAATGCTTCTGGCATAGCCATCACATCACGAGCAAATCTTTTTGCTGTACTAGGATCTACACCAGCTTCAACCATAATATCAGCAACTGCACCAACCACATAACCTGCACTAGCTTCCACAGCACCTAATCCAAATACACCTACATCACCAACAAATTCTAATGCTTTCTGAATAGCTGGTGCAAACTTAATTTTAAAACCTTCGTCGTTATACAAAGGCATTTCATCAGGAACATCTACAACTCCACCGCCTTGATAAGAAGACTGACGCATTAAATCTATGCCTGGCTGTGAGAACTCATTACGAAAATTTGTTTTAGCATCTTCTGATTTAGAAGGTTGTTCACCTGAATAACTAGGAGCATCTGCTTTTGGTGGCAGTAAAGCATTATCACCTGAAAATTGTAATGCTTGTTTTTGACGTGCTTTTGCTAGTCTTTTTCTAGCTTCTAAACGGCGTTCTTCTTCAGTCATTACTATAGCCCCAATTCATCCATGCGTTTTTCCCACTTATCAAATTGATCAGAATCTAATGTATCAATATCAATTTGAAGAATTTCTTCTTTTGGCATAGTGGTAAAATTATAATTAGTTCCAGATTTCCTACGCTCTGCTTCAGTGCGATCACTTTCTTCTTTTTCTTCTCTTTGTAATCTCAACCAATCACCAATAGTTTTGTCACCATCAGCTAAGAATATAGCTTGATTGTACAAGTATTTTTGAAGTTTTTGTTGAGCAACAATTTTGCGATCTATCCAATCTACTAAATCTTCTTCGCTTAAATTTGTTGGTAGTGCTGTGCTAAGAGCTAAGTTTAACTCTCCTTCACTAAGCGCACCAAATGTTACTGAACCAACAACATCCAAACCAAGTTCATTTTTAACAGTTTCCAAGGCAATTGTTGAGGCTTTCCAATTTGGCAATCTATTAGCAATAACACCAGTATTTGCGCCTTCTTCCAATACAAGTCTTTTAGCTTCTTCAAGTGTGGCAATATTTGATCTACTTTTACTGACCTGATCAAATGCACTGAGAGATGTATTTACTGCAACAGTTGCCGCACGTCTTTGACCAGCTCTTTCCCCTTGTATAGCAATTCCACGATCTTCTGCTTCTGTGATGGCTTTTTCACGCTTATCACCTTCAAGTTCATTTCCAGCCGCATCAAGAACTTTAGTAGTTCCATCTTTCATAACAGTAACAACTACGCCGCCATCAAGTATTTTACTTGACTGTACTTCTGTTACAGAAGTGTCATCTTCCCAACCTTCAGGTGGTATAGTTGACCAAGTTTTATCAGCTTCAAATGCATCTGCATCTGTTTTGTTTTTAGCAACAGCCGCAGGGAAACCTATTTTGTAAAACTTACGCTCTTTGAATGTACTAGAGGTTTTGTCGGTTAAATCGTAAAATTTACCATCACTACCCATTTGACCAGCAGTCGCTCCATATTGAGCTAATTCAGCATCTGTTGCTGGACGATATGTAACTTTATCTTTACCCTTCAGTGCAGTTCCTAAATTTATAGTAGATTGCATTCTAGCTCGATCTGATTCTGCCTTTTCTTTCTTCTTGGCATTCAGGTAATCTAGTGGAGCTTGCATAGAACCAACGGCAGAACCTAATACAGTTGCACCAGGCTGTGATGCCTGACGACCCATTTCTGCAAAGAATTGGAATGCCGCTTCCCAAGGATCAGGCTCTGGAAGTTGTGGGTATAATTGATTGGCAATAGAACTCGCTTGATTGGCAATGTCTTGCGAGAAGAGATTACCAAATGCTCCACCACTTAACTGATTTACATTTGTACCAGATACACCTAGTTTTGTTTCAGCCATATCAATTACCTATTCTATGAGTTCATTATTTTATATGCGCTTGCCAAACCACCCATACCAGCTATTGCTTGTCCATAAAGAGATGGGTTTGCACTCATCTGAGATCCTGAAGTATAACTACGATTAATTGTATTGTATGGCGTTCCAGACAATGCACCTAATGTGAAGTTAAGCATTTCTTGTGGATACATTTTTTGGTCAAGATAATCAGCGTATGCCAAGTCAAGTGCCTGTTGATCAAGTTGCCTACGAGCTTCACCTGTTGTAATTAACCCAGCCGCCGCTCGATTTTGTAAGTCTTGTACTAGCGGAGCCATGTTTTGGTATGCGTTCATTTGCTGAATGCGTGACGCTTCATTTGTTTCATATGCATTTCTAGCGGCATCATCTGCACCAAAACGTGCCTGACGATCTATATCGTATTGACTACGCAACGCGGCGTCTGCACCAAATCTTGCTGATCTATCTTGCTCAAATTGACCACGCATTGCATTTTCAGCGTTAAATCTTGCGGCTCTGTCTTGCTCAAAACCAGATCTCATTGTGTTTTCTGCGTTAAAGCGTGACGCTCTGTCAGTGTCATATCGACTTGCGGCAAATCCAAGACCTTCTCGTGCGGCTTGCGCTCGTAAGTCCCCTGCGGCTTGTGCGCCTTCTCCAGCAGTTGTAGCTTCCATAATACCTAAACGTGAACCAAAACCTCCACCACCTGTAGCGGCTCTGGCTCTGGCTTCATTTTGTGCGCGTATCGTCTGTTCTTCTATTTCACGAACAGCAGGGTTCATGGCATCTTGATATATGTCCATGTAAGGCTGTGCAGACTCAAGGCTAAATGGATCTCCTAGTAATTCTTCTCGTGTCGCCCCTTGATAATCGCCCAAAAGATCTTCACGACTTGCACCTGAATAGCTTCCTAAAAGTTCTTCACGGCTTGCACCTTCAAATGGTCTACCCAGTAATTCTTCTTGAGACATGGCGTCATAACCACGACCTAAAGTATCTGCAACTCCAGATGCCTTATTCATAAAAGGCATGTAGCTTTCAGCACCTTTTGTAAGTATGTCAGCACCCATACGCTCTTCTTCAGTGCGTCGATCACCACCATATGTTGCAGTTCTTGCGCCTTCGTATGTTGGGTAAGGAGAGTTTGCTAATTCTGCGGCACGCTCAAATGTTGTTCGACCTGCGGCGGCGACCCATGCTGGAATCTCTGTACCAGCTACTGTCTCACTTGAGGATGGTAACTCTGTGTATGATGGTGTGCAAAAACTGCCCATTTAAGCCTCCGTGTAAAGAGAGCCAACTTTAACCAAGCCTAACCTCTCATAAAATTTATCTTTGCGTTCACCATCTCCCGAATAGACATGGCCTAACTTTACTTTTACATTAGCGTCTTTACCAATTTTCATAAAGCCTTTAATTAATTTTACAGCTATCTGCGATTTTCTATGCTCCTTATACACAAAAAACCACATATCTGCTAGATATTTTTCAGTAGACCACCAGTCGGACGTATCCGCCCCACCAATTGACCCTACAATCTTTCCATTAATCTCTGCAATCAACACTACACCCCTATGAATTGCTCTATTAATAGCAGATGTAAGTATCTCAGGATTAATAGGTGAAACAGCCTCAACAGTCTCTGAATGCATAACACTTAACATATTATACAATCCAGATATATCGAGAACTGTTGCACTTCTTATTATCAACCCATGCCACCTAGTGCGCCCATTTCTGGAGCCATTTGTGATTCTGGAGCTTCTTGCATTTGCTCTTGAGGTTGGCCTAAGTTACGACCACCCTCTTCACCTTCAACAGCCGCAATAAGTTCAGCAAGCTCTGGAAGTAGCTTCATGAGGACTTGTGCAACGTCTGGGGTGATAACATCATCCAACATTGCCAACTCTTGATCAGACATAGCTGAGAGACGAGCTACAAGCATTGCACCAATATCTTCATCAGGCTTTAGCAAATTCTTCTTTGCTTCTGGTGGCAGATTCTGCATTGGCTTATCAGCGTTCATATTTGCGCCAGACATATCTGGCATAGGCATTGGTTCTCTAGCCATATTAGACCTCTTTCTGTTTATATAGAACTGACCAGTCTGTTTTTTTACAAAAGAAACCAATCGACCAGCAAATCGGTTCTAAAATTTTACGATACACTTTACCAAGATAATCTGGTTTGTCACGATCTCCGTAAATGTAAGCGATTTCGTTTGCACGATGACCTGCAACATGCGTCCAGAAGTTAACTAAACGTCCTTTTCGCATTTGCTTAACCATCCACACAGCCCAGATATGATATCCGTTAACGTGCGTTGGTGTTAAGTAATCACGAGTGAAGCGATAATCTAGCACAACTTGCTTGCGTGTCATGATACCTTGACGCTGTAATTCATTACAAATTACACGACCACCAAGCATACCACCAATAAATCCACCAATAGGACCACCTATTGCTGTACCAACATAAGTACCTACACTTACTTTAGCCCCTGCCTTCGCAGATTCTTTTAGAGATGCGCCACCAATTAACATAGCCGCAGTTGTACTTAATCCAGCCCCAGCAGACCCATATAAATTTGCTCGACCTGCCGCAGTTGAACTAGAACCAAAAGAACTTAACCTATCTCCTACTCCAGATAAGTAACCAGTATTACCGCCTTTTAAAAGTGTGGCTTGTGCGCCTTTTGCATCTTCTACATTTTGTAGTTTAGCTTTGGCAAGTTCAGGGTTTGTTAAATCTTCTAAACTAGGTTGATTGGCTTTTATTGTTTGCTTTGCATTAACAAGTTTAGCATTGTCACTTGTTGGACTAAACTTAACTTTAGCCGAAGGACCAGATTTAGGCGCGCCAAAAGTATCTGTAAGTTTAAAGTTTTCAGAAAAGTCACTAATACCTTCACCAAGTTTATCAAGACTAAAATATTCACCATCACCTATATTTGATGCAATTGACCTACCAATTTGACCACCAACCCCAGCCGCAAGTTGTACGCCCATAGCTAGAGCTTCTTGTTTTAGTGCTTCAGTAGGGTCAATTCCATATTCTTCTTGAAACTCTTGTCTTAATTCATTAGCTTCTTCTTCGCTAATCATATCGTCTTGAGGGTCAAATGTTACACTGCCTGTTTCTTGTTGGCTAACCCATTGGAACATTGGCATGTATTTTGTGCCGTATAAGTTCTGCATTACATCTAAATCAAATGTAGGTGTATTAGATTTAAGCTGATAAGTCTTGGCAGTAAACGTCCCATCTTCGTTTTGAATAGCACCTTCTAGTGCTGGTGAGCTTGGAGACGTGTAATATTCGTTAGTCGGTAAAGCTCCGTAGCTTCCTGGTATTAAATTTGATTCTAAAATAATTGGACTTCTCATTAATTTATCTCCAGTAAACTTGCCACCACATGCAACCTATTGGCAGTCGCCGCCGTAACTTTAACAATTTGATTTTCCTCAACTACAAAAGCATTAGTTACCAATTCTTCTGTAGATGGGCCTGATATTGCCTTTTCACTATACACCGAAAAAACATTGCTGTCTGCATCTGTTATTGTAATTGTTATAGTATCGTTGTGCGAGCTATCATTACATACTAACAACGACTTAAAAATAGCAGTAGTAGCACCTGGACAAGTATATAATACTGTTGCGTTAGTTGTCGTTAAATCAAGTAGTGCATTTTTATAATTATTTGGCATTTATGATATAAACCACGCTGTTGCTTCTGCTTGTTCTACAGCCACTTGAAGTCCAGTAGATGCCGCAAAGTAAGTTGATTGTCGTTCTAATTCAAGAGTATTAGTTAAACGTGCCATATATCCTTGCTGATAGTTTTCTGGTGGGTTTGGCAATCTTAAAACTGCAAGTGGTGATCCTTGTGTCATCTCAATCCATCCTGACGTGAATTAACTCTAAAATCTCCCAACGTCCAATCGTCTGTCGTGCCTGTGCTTTGGAACTTCAGACCTATCTGACGTCCTTTAGCGCGTGTGCTTACTTTTCCTGTGGAAGACGTAATCGTAAATGGTCCTTTTACAGTTTCAGGAGAGTTGGGATATTTTCTTGTATTCATATATAAAAATAAGTTTGTGCTAGAACTCATAGTAACATCTGGAACTACTTTATCCACCATATACAAATCTTCACCATTTTGTGTAATTTCACGCGGTGATCCTTCTATGTAGCTGTTCATTGCCGCACCATCTGCGCTAGTACCTGTTTCGTGGTTGTAAAGATACCCATCAGGATCAAATGCGAATGGAACAGTTCTTGCGCCAAAGCTATCTGACCATACTGACCTATCCATAGTTCCAACAGTCCAAGCATTTTCAGCGTAATTGTAAGTTACATAACTATCGTTTTCAGCATTTACTGTTCCAGATGGATTTTGATCACTTACATAGAACCAAGTAATCTCTTTAAATTCTTTGTTGTGTCCAGTGACAACTTTATCAATGTATCGTGTCTGCATACGATCAAATACAAAATGCTGAACAGGACATGGTATTTCTTTTACAATACCATCATAAGTAAAGAAGTTACGCTTACCCATCCAGAAGACGTTGCCATCAACAGATATCATTGTGTTTAACCCAGCCGCACCTGAATTTGTAGCAAGTAATCTAAACGAGAATACAAAAGCACCACCAACAAATGTCATGCCATATATTGCCTCGTCAGTAGATATGATTGTCTCTTCACGAGCAGATACCATAGCTATAATTTTAGTTCCGACTTGAAGCCTCTGATCACCTGCGGTGTTTGTTGAAGTCGGATTCCAAACGCTAAAGTCTTCTTGTGTTGACCATCTGACCAACATATTATCTACATCTCCAGTGCCACCACCCACAACATAAGCCTGACATCCACCTGCTATAAAATGCCTATCTGGGAAACTAACAATAGTAGTACGAGCCACATTGGGAACGCTATTGGAACTTGATAGTGATGATACAAGTACAGCACGATTAGTAACCCCTGCCGAAGTATCCCAGTAAAATATTGCACCATTGCGAACTGTCGCAAGGACATCTTCGCCCCAGAGATCTATACTCCAAGAGCTATTGTCTAAGTTAATACCAGCAAGCGCATCAGATCGCGGAGTACCCCACGCCTCTTCACCCCATCCACCAACACCATAACCAAGAGCTGGATCAGAGCTTTGTGAACCAAGTTCAGCACCAACACCAATTAAATATTTTACAGTAACAGTACCACCACCAGCAGAAACAGTAGAAGTAGCCGCACTTGGGACAACAATACTATAAGAATTTGCATTAATTCTAGTTATTTGATATCCGTAGTAACTGTTTAAATCATCTGCCAAAACGCCACCAGTTGCTGATGCACCACTAATAACAACCCAATCGCCAGTTTCAGCCCCATGTGCATTATCTGTAATGACTACAGTTGTGCTTTCATCTGTCGTGGCTATTGGATTACTCAACCCAGTAGATGTCTTACGCAAAGGGGTAATATCGTAAAGTGCGCCATTCTCAATAATTAACAAGTGATTGTGCGTACCAACGACAAGCCTATCTTCGCCATCAGAGTTTGACCTCCAATACACCATACGTCTGGCAATACCCTCAATAGTAGTTTCAGTAGATGTAATATTTCCAGAATTATCTAGTGCAAAAATTTTATCTTTTTGCCAACCACCTAATTTTTCAGGGTATCCATTTTTAAAACGAACTAAGTCACTATCTACCCAGAAAGGCCCATTTTTGCCAGTAGCGTATTCTGTAACGTCTTTTACAATACCTGGGTTGTATTTTAAAAGTTGCAAAGGCATTTAGATCATCTCCAACGCTTGGTGTAATGTTTCTTTGTTGCGGCGCGTCCAACCTCGTCCAAAAGTTTCAAAAGTTTTTAAACTTTTATAAAAGTCTTGTCGAACGCCGTAAACATAATTTATGATCTCTTCTGGGTCTTTTTCCATGATAAGACCTAGCGTCTGTGGCCCTATGGCTCCGTCTTGTGTAGCACCTACTGCTCTTTGGATAGCTTTAGCAGGGCGACCCGAACCACTGTTCACAGCCCAGTCAAATGCACACCAGTCTACACCAGATGGCAGTTGGTCGCCTTTAACTCGATCCCAGTAGTTCTTTTTGTATATCGGAGCTACATCGTCAGGTGTTAAATCGCGCATTTCTTGCTCAGTTGATTCACGACCAGTCCACTCGTCGTACACTTTTTTGGTAACTCCCAAATTTGTGATACCACCAGGATCTTCGGGATGATTTACGAACCCTCCTTCGTGAGAAAGAAGCATTTCTAAACATTTATCAAAGTTCTCTTTCATTACTTTTCTACCTTCTTAACTTTCTCTATAGACCTCAAACCGCCTAATCCGAGCATTCCCATCATTACAGTCATTAAGCTACCCATATCAAACTCTGGTAACTCTGGTATGTCAATGCCAGCGGCAGTTACACCAAACACAATCAATGGCTGTAATACAAAGTGATATGCGAAAGCCACACCACAAACCCAACCAATAAATGGACGCCATCCACCTTTGAATATTGAACCAGACGCGGCTTCTGCTTTGTTTATTTCTAATTGACCCATTAACGCTTGTTGGGCATGATTATCGGACATCGTAGCTATCTCGTGGGCTAACTTGGCCTTTTGATCTTTGTCCTCAATAACTTTGTCTAGTAGTCCAGTAACAGGACCTACCAGATTGTTTACTAAACTCATCATTCCTTATTCGCCTTTCCTTTTGTGTAGGCTTCTTTGCCATAGAATGCGGCAACTATAGCGGCTACGGAAACAAAATATACACCAGCGATAGACGCCAGTGACTTCATGGCTTCATCAAGATTAGCCACGTTACAAATAATTATAGCAAATGGATACAGCAACATTCCAAACAAAGCAAACCAGGCCATCTTTCGCTGGGCATCTCTTTGGGCATCGTCATCAGCCATTTTTAATCGCTTGTCTTCTAGTGCTAACTTATCCCATTCAGCTTGGTCTACTGATCCATTTCCATCTAAATCGGCTTTCTCAAATTCTGTCATTTTAAATCTCCTAGTCAGCAAGAGGGTTATCTAAAGCCCTCTGCAATTTGCCCATGAGCTTATCTTCAAGTTCTTTCATTGAGCTATCTTGTGAAACCCTAACACGTTCTCTTTGATTTTCAAAGCGAACTTCTGCGTTGTCTATCATAGTACGAACCTTTTCTTCGGATTCTCGTACCATGTCCTCTATTCTGTCCACTTGAGACTCAAGCCGCAACAGATCATCTCTAAGTCCATTTTTAATATCACGACTGTATTCTACTGACTCTTCAACTTTTTCAGATATACCACTAACCTTTGCATCCATAACATCCATTTGTAATTGATACTCTTCTAAGTCTAGACCTGTAACAGCTTCTATCTTTTGCCACATAAGAAATCCTGCGTACAAAGCACCTACAATTGTAGATAAAAACGCAAGTATAGCCATAATAGAACCAAACGATACTTTCATACCACCTGTCTTAAACTCACGATCTGCAAGTCCATCAATGTTATCTGCTATCTTTGTAGTGTCCATTAGTTCTCAAACTCCATTTCACCACTTGAATTTTGTAAGTTCTTTAGTGCTTCTAGTTCGTCTCGTAGCTTTTGTATCTCTAACCTTCGCTGAGTTAATTCTATCTGATAAAGGTCATCACAGTTAATACGAGCCTTTGGTTTGTCTAAAGGTATAACAATACGAGCGTACACACCTATGTCTTTGCCACGGCTGTTTGTGTCTAATCCTGATAACACACCTGTCACGCCATACTCTAAGTTTACACCGCCACCTACAGCATTACTACATCGCATATTGCCTGTCGAAAATGAATCCGATTGGTAGTTCATTGGTGGGCTTGGCAAGGCAAGAGAAAGAGAACTACTATCTGCAAAAGCAGAACTAGCTAATAAACAAAATGTTAAAGCTATTCTCATGTAGGTTCACCATCTAATCTTGAGCATATTCTAGAAGATATTAAAGTTCTAGATGTATTTGTTTTTTTTACTTTTGAAGTAGTGCAGAGATACACAGCCTCGTCCATGTCAATTTCTCGTATGTATACATCAAAAGATTTATGTTCTTTGTACTCAACTTTTATAATTCTATACGTTGTAGAGAAAGGTATGTTCATCCAGTTTAAATCAAACAAATCAATCTGGTAATACTTTATCTCTTCTCTAGAATTAAAAAGAGACATCTCCACCTTAACCACGTTTTTAACGTGAGATGTTTTTATTTTTGGATAAGCAGGCGTCATTTCATGCGCGGACGCACTAAAAGCAACTAACATACCTATTATGGTTAACTTACTTAGCGACACAACTGGCCTGCACAACCGCAGTGTAGTTGCCTCCGGGAAACGGTTTAGCTGAACCGTACACAGCACTAGAAGCAGTAGAGAACCATGTTGACCCCGCAAGCGTAAGATTAAATATCGAAGTGTTATCTACGACTACTTTAGCATCGTTATAAGCGGCCATTCCTGACACAGACGCTTGTGTGACAGTCGTACTACCTGTCCATACCAATGTATCTGTTAATGTAGGTGAAGAACTAAACGATGTTGGGTGCGTTATGTTAGCTGTGTAGCTATCAGCTAGGGATACATCGTATCTAATTACTGGCAATACGCCCCCGTCAGAAGGAGTAGTGCTTAACTTACTAGCAATCGGGTTTCCGTATACACCGCTTTTAGTTGTTTGAATGACACATTTAGCTTCTACACTACCTGTAATCTCGACGTTAGCCAGTGCGGGAAACGCACAGAGCGAAAGTATTGCAATAGAATATTTCATATTAAACCTCATTTGTTATACTGCATATCGATCATCTCTTCGTGCAGAATTTGTTGTGCCAAATTATTACGCAATCCTTTCTTGTTGTCTGATATCTTTGAATCAGCAAGAGCAGGGGCATCATTATAAGCACCACCATTTATAGATGCATTGTAATACATATTAATGTTAGTTTGCTGATTGATAGCCATGATAATCTGATCTTGTCCTTGCGTTTTAAATAAAGTCAACGCATTGGCAGATGCAGTTAACCCTAATTCAATTCTAGTTTGCTCTTCCTCTTCCTCTTCAGAAAGTATCAGATTGCCATCTTCATCATACTCAAAGTCGTTATCGGCGTCTATAGCACCCATAGCCTCGTCATCTTCTAGTACATCATACACTTCAACCACAGGTATTACTGGTATTGGCTTAACATAATCTGGGCATGATGGATTTAATTGTGGGTCAAAACATTCATCAATTCTGTAGCTATACACTACCAAAGGATCTGTCACACTTCCCTCGCCTTCAACAGTAATTGATCCATCTCCCCATTTAGAAGAGGCTACGTTAGCTAAAGGAAAAGACTTGACGATTGTATTGCCAGGCACTCCCGACCAATCGTCCGTTGCGCTAAACGTGTACCCTTCACCTTCAGCATTTAAATTGCGAACGTGGACTTTCATATCGTCTTCTGGGTTTTTTACTGTGGTGTATTTGTATAATAGGCCATTTACATCTAAGCCAGGTATGTCAGGCAGAACAGAACTCATACCCCAACTTAATGATGTGGATGCGGCATTTCCAGTTGTTCCGTAGCTATACGGATCACAAGAAGAGTAAGAAGGCCAAAGTGCTAATAATAACACTAAGACCTGTTTTTGTTTCAATGTTTTCATTAAAAATCTTTTTCATTGGATTGTTTTGTTCTCTCTCAATGGTCTGCTTAACTGTTTCCATTTCCCACGCAACCCTAGCCTTATCCCCCACCAACCCCATGTATGGGCAAGGCGTCCCCGCATTAAGCATGGCGTCAAACACGCGAGAATCTTGGCAGAGAGTAGAAATTGCGGCTACCTTCATCCCCATATTATAAAGGGCTTTTGCGTTTTTTAACTTTTCACAGTTCATATCTCGCACAGTTCGACCTGCTGAGATACCAAGTATCTGCGTCTGCACAGCACCTGCAACACCAACAGTACATAAATCAGAATTGCTTGTGCTAATCTGCGGAGAAATCGCAGAAGGCGGCGGACTGTTGATGGTAGTGTCCATAGTGCCATCTGACCTTACTGTGCTATCAGACCTAATTGTATCGTCATCTTCAGCAAAAGCAAAACTACTACTTAATAGAAGTAACGCTATTACAAAGAAACGTATCATTTTCTTTCTACCAGCCTGTCTAGCTTTTCTTCAATACGATCAAACTTACTCATTATTTGACCTAATACTTGAGATGAGTCAGCCTTAGTGACGTATTCTTTAGCCAACTCCTCTCTAGTTCTATTAAGCAAAATAGTGACGCGCTTCAGTTCTTCATGGTGAGATTTAATCCACCATATTAAAAAACCAAATCCTGCGGTTAAAGCGAAGTTCCAAAGCGCGTCCATTTGCATTACTCAGACGCCTTTTCAGATTCTTCTAAAGAGTTTTTTAACATTGTCATAAACGCTTGCTTGCCAACATTTAATTGCTCTAAGTTAAATGTCGCAGAAGAAATTTTTTGTGTAAGAGAATTAATGTGATTAATCATAGTTTTCTGCGTATCTGTTAATTCGTCTTCAGTGTAGTCTTTATTATCAATCGTAATAACCTTTTTATCTTCAGCCATTTTGATCTCCTATAGTTAAGTTAAAGTTATTCTGGCTTTGTAGGCCATGTTATATTTGTAGGGAAACCAGATTGCTTTGGTAGGTTAAGCAAGTCAGTTCGATATTGTGTCCACTCTGCTTGTTTAGCGTCTGTGAGTTCGCCCCATCGTAAAGGGTTAGTTACTAAAGAGTCTACTTCTTGAACTAACTTCTGGTCACGTTGCGCCCTAAGACTTGCCGCTAGTTCTGCATCTAGTTCTTCTTGAGTAGGTGCTACATAAGCCGCATAGTCTGAGCCAATGAGTTTAAGCAATACGCTGTTGTCTACAGTCATATCTGTGTCATGTGGCGTTAAACTATAAGGTATCCAATTATGTTCTGGATGGTTAATTTCCAAATTAAACCAAGTATTTTCTGCGTTTAGTGATTGTGCGTTACGCACTTCTGTTATTGTTACTGTTGGCATTAACGCCTCCTATTGATTTTAAGATATTCTGAGAAAGACGGAGCCTTTGTAAGCTACATCATTAACCGCAGAGCCATTATCTTGATTAACTACCCCCATAAGACGCCATGTTCCTGAAGGTAATGTTCCACTATCTGTGTAACCAGAAGAACCAGTGTTAGCATAATACAAGTTACCACTAGCGGACACCGAAGTACCAACCGATACTCCACCTGTTGCACTTCTGTAATATAGAAAAGCATAAGTACCAACAGCACCGGCAGTTGTACTACCGCCAACACCTGTTAGGTTAGAGCCATCGCCATATAGATTCCCTGAGAAGTAGCCGTTTCTGAAGCGTGAGTTGGTGTCTCCTAAATCAACATGGTTATTTGTTACAGTGCCTGATTGGTTTGTAGGTATTAGACCGTTAGATGTGCCAGTGATTCCTACACCATTAGATCTAGGATCTAAAACAATAGTAGAACTAGCTCCACTACGAGACATGACACTACCTACAGTCGTATTTGCTTGTTTAAATTCTACAATCACACCATCTGAGGATTGACGGTTTAACATCAATGCACGGTCACCAGCATCACTAGATGTTGTTGTAAACGACATAAAATCACTAGGTATTACACGAAATCCAGCGGAAGTGTTACTACTAGATGACATACCCACCAACAAGTTACCTGACGATTCCAGTCTCATTTTTTCTGCGCCCTGCGTATAAAACCTCATACTGTCTGTAGGGTGGCTATACTCAATCTGACC
>TARA_R100001463_G_scaffold28337_4_pt1 | contig 28718 bp, 29 predicted proteins | sample TARA_R100001463 | Tara Oceans TARA_R100001463 (sample SAMEA2622242) | marine metagenome | biome: marine biome (ENVO:00000447); feature: deep chlorophyll maximum layer (ENVO:xxxxxxxx); material: "saline water (ENVO:00002010), including plankton (ENVO:xxxxxxxx)" | depth 40 m
AACCATAAGGCCTTCAGGCACATACAATGGATTGACTCTTGGGTATAACGTAGGGTCTGGGGTATGGCAAAGCAGATACAGCTTCGTACCAAACATGTATTCTGATCAAAACGGGACTATGTACAGCGCCCTGTATGTCGATCCAGACGGAGATGACAACGCCATTGTCTTTCACTCGCACTCTGACAACGCTAACAGAAACACCTTCTACGGTACTGCAGCGCCCTCTATAGTTCGGGTGGCAAGCAATTACAATCCCAGTATGGTTAAGGTCTTCAATGCAATTTCTATTGAGGGAGATAGCGGAGGGTGGGTTGCAGATCCAGTAGTCACAGACCTAGACAGCAACGCTCAATCAAAGCAGTTTGTAGAGAAAGAGGGTAGCTACTACTCTGAGTTCACCAGAGACGAAAACGGAACCAAGCACATAATGGGTGTTGGAACCGTAGAGAGCGTAACTGCGAACACAATAACCTTCGTAAACAGAGTGAACAGAAACCCAATTCCGTATGGGGCTCAGCTTAGGATTGTGGACGTAGACAACGACGAGTACGACTTTACCACAACCACTGGATATGTAACTTTTAATAGCTTTGCCTCTGCCAACACAATAAACGTTGATGGAGCGGTCAACATTGTTTTTGAAGGTTGGGAGGGTTCTCGTATAGTCGCTGTATCCGACGCCTCTGTAGATGGCGATCCTGTTCGGGGTCACTGGGCAGACATAACATTAACTAATAACCAAACCGCTCCTTTTGAGATGTTTTGTGTAAACACCCACTTCGTGGAGTCTAAGCAAAACCACTCGTTAGGCCAGCAATAACTATATTTGTAACATGGATCCACTTACTATGATGATGATCGGCAAGGCGGTTGGCGCTGGAGTCAACTTCTTAGGTGATCGAAAGAGAGCCGACGATCGAATGGATCAGTACGGCAAGCTGTTAAATCAAGGCAAGGCTGACTCAGCTAGGCTTGAAAAACAAAGAGAGGGTCTTTACAGCATGGGGCCCACTATGCGTAAGTATATGCAGTATGCCATGCAAGACCCTACCTCTGACATGCAAAGGCAGGAGGCCTTGCGGTCTTCTGGTACGGCTGTAGGAGCCTTAAAGGCTGGCGGGGCCAGAGCAATCCTGGGTGGGCTTGGGGCTCAGCAGCAGATGGCGGCATCGAATATGGCTAAAATAGCCGCTGACGAGTACGCAAGAAAAACTGGGGCGATGCTAAACGTTGGTCAGCAGGAGCAAATGCTTCGGTCGGCAAGGAGAAGAGACGTGAGCTCTGACTTGAGCTTGGCTAGACAACAAGCAGCAAGTGCGCTTGAGGGTAAGTTTCAGGCGGGTCAAGACAAAGCTCAAGCGGGGACGGATTTGTTCTCTCAGCTGGCCGTCACTGCGGGGAATATAGCTGGGACAGAGTTTGGAGACCTTGGGAATTCGGATACGGCGTCAGATTACTTTGCTAAGTTGGCTGAATCAGGCGAGGGCGACGCTGTCCTTTCGAGCATATTGGGCTATCAGCAAGATCCCACTGGAGGGTTTCGTAGAAACGAAAAGGGTGGCAAGGTAAAGAAGACCCCTGGGGAGTTCTCTCACAGAAAAAATCCGATAGATGTCATGCAAAGGGGCGCAAAGATCGGCGAACTTACTGGGGGCGAGTACGTCCTTAATCCTGAGCAAGCTGCTGCTATTGCTAGGCAAAGTGACATCGCTCGTAAGCTGTTCAACAAATTTGACAGAGAAGCCTGATGATATACGGAGCCGTAGACCTTGGAGGAAAGCCAGCAAAAACAGATTACCTTGGAGAGCTGAACAAACAGCTTGAGGCTAAGGTCTTGGCTGATCACGCCCTGCAGAAGACTTCAGCAAACACCACCGACCCAGAAAGGGTTAGCTACGCCAATATGTGGGATGCTCACGCGAAAGCGTTTGAGAAGGCCGCTATGGATCTTCAGGGTCAGAAGAACGAGCTAATGAAGACCGAAGAAGGTCGGGCCAAGTATCAAAAGGGAATAGAGGAGATTGCTTTTGGTATAAAAGAAGCAGAGGCATACTACACTCAAACTCACGCTAAACTTCAGGACAATCTGGATTACTCTAGAGGAAAGAAGAATGAGCAGTGGATAAACATGGGTAAGCATGATGCCCATGACGAGCAGTATTATGTAGATAAAATGCAAGAGCTTGACTCTGACATGTTTAGTGTCAAGTTTGATGATGACGGAAGGCTTATCATGAACAACGGGAAAGACGGATGGGTGTCCGTAAACGACCCTAGAATCATGAGAACCAACATATTTGACGAGGAGCTGGTTCTTGACGATGTCAGAGACCCAGGGTTTTACTTTACCTCTCAGATTAAAACCAGAGACCTTGATTCTAGCGGGGAAGCCAAGGAGGCCATGGAGGCTATGGCAAGTGTAGATGACAGGGTTAAGATCGATGTAGCAAGGTGGTACGTAGATTCCGACATCAAAGACGAAGAACAGAGAGCTCTTGTTCAGGGCCTGAAAGAAAAGCACGGGGACAAAGCATACGAAATGCTCTTAGATATGCCTGGCTCAATGGATGATGCAATAGACGCTTGGGCAATGGAGGGGGCTAAAAGGTTTAGAAAAAAGAAAGACACTACCTCCCCAAGGGGCTCACGCCCTTCCGCAGCGGATATAGTAAGATCTGATTTTCAGAAAAACGTAGACAACATAAAGCTTTCAACTGACAACACCACTGATGTTGCTGTCCCTAGTGGAGTTACAGTTCCGATTACAAACACTAGTTTTGCAGGTGACTTTGTGGTGACCGACGATGACGGAGATGTAAGCGCAGTAAATAACGCATCTGTCACAGGATTCTCTATAAATGAAAACGGACAGTTCGTCATGAACCTTGAGGTTCAAGGTGAGGCTGGAGTTCAACCATTGCTTCGGGAAACTCAAGACTACAACTTGATGGATCAATATCTTCGTAATGAGCTCGGCATGAGTCTTTATGACATTCAGAAGGCGCTTACAGACGCTAGAGGAGAAGACATAGTTGGATCATACTTGTCGCAGGGCTCTCCTGAAAGCAACGCTCCTCAACCCCAGACTGACTATGATTATTATGACGAGTCGGAGGAGCTTGAGTATTTTGGTGAGGAATAATCTAAAAGCATCCTGACTCCTTTATTTGTTATATTTGTTCCTGCACCCCGCAGGATATGGACGAAAAGTATAACGACATAATAGCCCAGTTCAGGGCTGCTGGAAAGGACGATAATTTTATTTATAATGTCCTTGTAAACGATTATAGAATTAACATGAACCCAAACACTGCTAGGGCGGTCTTGGGCATGGCTTCTGAAGAGAATAAAAAAAAAGAAGATTCTACATTCGTTTTTGCTCAGGACCCAACCAATCCAAGCAGTGTAATTTCAAGTTCTGGAGAGTCGAAGGAACCATCTCCTACAGAGCCAGAGCCGTCCCTTCAAGCTGATGGGGAAAGTCAGCTCTTTATGAGTCTTGAGGACATGTTCTATGACCCAGAGGCTGATGAGCAGTCCTTTATGTATAACGCCATGGACTTTTTTGGAGACATGCGTAGGGCTGCAAGCGAGGGATTCGAGACGGGGCAAATGACCACTGAAACTACGGTTGCTGGTTTTGGTGGAGAGCTTTCTGACACCAACATGGACCAGCTCGTGGGAATGCTTAGCGACAGGCAGTCTGGAATCGGCATGTCTGATGAAGCTCGTGCCCTCAACGAGAAGATGAAGGACATGAGCAGCTGGGAGAAAATGAAGCTTTTCTCTAGCAATCAAGCTGCCGTTGAAACTATCGTAAATTCTTTTGCTCAGCAAGCTGGCGCAATCTTTGGGTTAGAGAGGTCTGCTATTGCGTCTGGATTAGCTGGCGCTGCGGTTTCTGCGGCAGCTGGAGCGGCCACAGGTGGAGGCATAGGAGCTGTGGCTGGCGCTGGAGTGGGAGCCGCACCAGGAGCTGCTGTTGGAGGTATACTTGGGTTTTTTCCTGGGTTCATGGGTGGAGTTGGAGCTTCTGTGGAAGCGAACAACGTAATTACAGAAGCCATACTTGACAATCTTGGCGATCAACCAGCTACAGAAGAGAACGTAAAAAGAATACTTAACGACGAGTCGATCATGTCTTCTGTCAGGGCTAAGGCTCTTGCGAGAGGCATTACTATTGGTGTTATCGACGGAATTACGGGGGGAATAGCTGGAAAGGCTGGGAGTGCGGCTCTCAAGGGCGGAGTCGGAATGGCATCTAGGGTCGGAAGAAAAGCAACCTCGCTCGGTGTTGAGATGACGGGTGCCGCTATCGGAGAAACCGCAGCGCAGCTTGTTACTGATGGTCATGTTGACGGATTCGAGGTTTATGCAGAAGCAATAGGAGAAGCGGGTGCTGGATCGTTTAACGTGTTTGCCCCTGAGTTCGCTTCTCTTGCTGGATACAAAAGACCCGAATACAAAATCAACGGCCAAGCTGTTTCTTCGAGAGAGATGATCGACCACCTTAATAGTGGTCAGCTCATAAACAACGTGGAGATAAACAACGACGTTGAGATGGAAAACAGACTAGGTGAGGTTACTACTAATCAAGTCGTTCCATTTGAAGACATTAGATCAAGGGTTGTAGGCGCATTTAGAAAAAGAGGGTACACTGCTGTAAACGAACAGATTGACGACGCGGTAACTGACGCATTTCAAGATGGCACATTGGCTATGTCTAATAACGACGAGTCAGCTCTTTCCGCTGCAGTAAACAGAGCTGTAGACAGAAAAATATCTAAGAACAAAGCTTCCTCTATAGATCTGGACTCTGAGAGAAGAGATGACTCAGTTGCTGCCCTTTCAGAGTCATCATCTGACTCCAGGGGCGCGGTGGCGTCTGATCTTGATGCCAGAGCCAATAGGTCTAGGGCTGCAGCCAAGACGGCTGAGTCTGACGGCCAAAAAAAGTCTCTCATAGAGACTGCAGAATCCATAGAGAAAGAAGCCAGAAAAATTAGAGAGTCCAGAAAGGGGTTCTACAGAAACGCATCCATAACAAACCCCGAAGAGACAAAAAGGATGCGGGAGCTGGACATCAGCATAGAAAGAATAAAATCGGAGCTAACAAAGGAAGGTCTGTCCAATCAAGCAAAATCTGACCTAAGATCTACCATGACGGAGATGGTTAGAGAGAGGTTTGCTCTGGAGACCAAAGTAAGGGAGGAGGCTAAGACCCCCACTCAAGAACAAGAAAACCAAGCCTTCGCTGAGGATGGTCAGAAGGCGATTAGCGAGATTGATCGAGAGATCTCAGACCTTGAGCGGACAGACAAGAGAATGGAGGGGGCTAAGGATTCCGATGCCTACAACAAAAGAAAGCATGACAATACAAAAAACAGGCTGGAAGAGCTAAAGGGTAAAAGGGAAAAGCTTTCGTCTCTTGTTGCTGACTACCAGAAAGCCAAGGACGCCATATCTGACGCTGAAGTTCAGGGAAGCTCTGCGGTTGAGGCGGCAACGGAAAAGGCCACCGCAATAAGAAATCAGATTGCGGACCTCACTGGGGCTAACCAAGGCATTACTTCTACTGACGTTAATCAGAGGGTTGAGGCCCAAGTGGAAGCCAGAAAGTCTGTGCAGTGGTTTCTTGACGCAGTAAGGGCCCTACCTATATCTAAAATACTTAAAGGGGAGTCCACTCTACTGGCTACATCTATTGACGAGATATTAAACTCGGACAATTTCGCAATGCTTACGGCTGAGAACCCGTTCGCTCAGGCTGACGGAGAGATGTCCAACGCTGCAGCAAACAGACGTGCAGAGGCTTGGCTAAAAAGCAGGGGTCTGAAGTACCACAGAATTTCGGGGAGGTATGACGGAAACGGCGAGAACAGCTTCCTTGTAGAGGGCATGACCAGGGAGCAAGCCGCAGCTTTTGCTAAAGAGTTTGGCCAGGACACTGTCGCACACAAGGACGGATTGGTCAGAGGGGACGGGAGTATTAATCTGTTTGACGGGGAAGGACCTACATTTATTGGTGAGGTCGGAGATAACCCTGACTTCATGTCCGTTATAAGGGATGAGAACGGAGACCTGATTGCGTTCTCTTTCATGCCTTCTGAGAAGTACGAAGACGCTGATGGAAACGAAATAACATCAGACGAGTTCACAGAAAGGGGTGAAGCACAGGCGTTTGAAACTGAAGACATTGAGGCCGAGGCTGCAAAGCCAACAGAAAAGGTAGAGCCCAAGCGTGAATATGAGGGCATGTACGGGCCTGAAGGAGCTCTTCCAGAAGGAGCGGTTAGAGGCAGGGTCAATAAGGATGGAAGCTCAAGCATGCGGAAAGAGGACCTTGGCCTTTCTGCTACGGACACTAAGTGGTCTAATAGACTTGTAAAGTGGGCGAACAAACTGGGGTATTCGGTCATATTCTACACCAATACTGACGCCGCTAAGGCCTACAATCGGGGCGAATGGGGTGGTCTTTGTAACAGGAGGACTAAGGTCATCCACATTAACATAGATCAAATAAACCAAAACATAGAAAATGAGGCCGAACAAGGATTTAAAAGAACTAAATCGTTTGGAGCCACTGTATCAGAAGAGATATTCCACGCTTTTCTTGGTGATTCAGTAGGAAAGCTTGCAGAATCTGAGGCTGGAATGAAGACCATTCGGGCCACCAGAAAGGCTTTACAGGCACTTGTATCTAAAGACAAGGCCCTTATGGAAAGGGTTGCTTCAAAAGAAAATCAATACACAGAAAACTACAAGGGAAGCAAAAACCTTACAGAGTCTCAAAAGGAGGCTAAGGTTATTGAAGAGGTGATTGTTGAAATCATGTCTGCCATAGCTGACGGAGAGATGGGCGATGGCCCAAAAGTTAAGATGAGTGTTATGAATTCCTTTATGTCCATCGTAAACGATGTGGTCATGAAGGCGTTCGGAAAGGACTCTAGTGTAATCTCACTTAACGACGCCAAGCAGCTAATTAACATCGCCAAGAACTTTAATAGGGTGATGGAAAATGGAGAGTTCAACCTTACGGAGGACTCCAAGGTAGACCAGGAAATGGCCTCAAAAAAACTGACCTCCCCGTATAGGATTCCAACCAACGAGGACGGAAAGGTTGAGATCACAATGGAGAAAACTTTCTACAAGTACGATCTAGGATTTAAAAAAGACATTGGAAGCGAAACCATAACCAAGACGTTTAACGACTCATTCCATTTCATAAACTGGTGGAGAAAGGTGACAAAGGAAGGTAAGGACCTTCACTTCTACGGGTTTGAAGACATGAATGGCAACGACATCAATGTCGATAAAATCAAGAGATTTAACGATGACGAAATGGCCTCAGACTCCCTTGTTCCATCTGGAAGGGTTGCGGAATTCGGCAAAAGAGTAAACAAAGCCTACGAGGACGGTGCGATAACGGCTCCAGTATACAATAGAATAAGGTCTAAGCTTAGAAGGATTTACGGTAAACTGAAGAATTACGAAGACAAGGGGTTTAACGCAAATTACGTACAGAGGGACATTGCCAAAGCAGAGATGTTTATGGATAAGGTCTCTGAAGTTGTAGAAAGATCAGCAAAAGAGAACGGCGTAGAGATGTCCAGCATTAAGGACGAGATGGAATCTTCCGCTTTAAGGGGACTTTTTCTTTCAGATAATATTGAGACAGTCTCTAGGTTCCTTACAGAAGGATATCTATCCAAAACCTTGCTTGGCAGCCTTACTGGTAAAAAACCTAGTAGCGCGTCTATTACTAGACAAATGCTTGCTCAGTATGCATCCACCCTTGAAGGGGAGCCAAGCCAAAAGCTTGTAGGTCTCATGGCTGGGACTTACGGGAGCAAGAAAGACAGGGAACTGATTTTCGGTTCTGGAAAGGATCCAGTTGACTTCTTTGAAAATTACGCTGGCGCCCTTAGAGATAAGATTCAGCAAATGGTTGATTCTCAAGACCTTTCTGGATCTACAGATCAAAACATAGCGAGAGCTAATCTTATTATCGGGATTACCTCTCAGCAGATAAAAAGCAATGTAAACGTATCAGAGTCTCTTACTATTCTTAAAGAGGCTGAAAAGAACAAGAAAAGAAGAGGGGGCCACGAAATAGTTGGTTCGGACATCATAAAGGCTATTGAAAAGGGTAAAGTCAAGGGCCTATCGTATCAATCCAGAGGCAACATTGCAAGAAACTTAAAAAAGGTAGAGGCCCTACTTGCTGGAGACATAGATAGTTTAATTCAACTTTCTGACCTGACTAAAACTGGAGAGAGGATTTTGAGGGAGCAAATGCAAGGCGCATCTTTTTTGGACGCCGATGGTAACATAGACATGCAATCTCTTCTTACCGTCCTTATGACCCCGTACTCTGGCAAGGGAATACGAAAGCATTCTAGGGTAATGTCTCAAGAAATATTCGGTGACAAGATTGGTGCTTGGATACTAAACCTAAACAGCGAGTTTTACCCAGGGTTTAAAAACATAGAAGGCACAAGACTCAGTGACGTAATTACAGTTGACAGTCACATATTTAGAACAATGTCTCTTCTTTCTCCAAGATCTGAAAGAATCTTTAGCATAGAAAGACAACTGCTGAAGAGCATGAAAAAGGCATATAACAAGCTTGAAGACGCTAATAAATCAGGAAAATTAAAAGACTACAACATAAAAGGGTGGGAAGCACTTGGACCTATGATTAGGACCGCCCTTCTTGATGCTGACATAGATGTAAACAGGGAGGGAGCTTTAGCCAAAGCAAAAACTGTAATTAGCTATCTAGATAAGCTTACCGAGGCTGTTGCTGCAGACGAAAAAACGACTAAGGGGTATAAGGACAACCTAAAGAAACTTAGCGGGGAGTTCACGAATCCTGACTTCGCTAGTGATGAAAGGATAAGAAGAACGGCTACCCGTGCAATAAATATGGGGGCATCCGCAATGGGTATTTCTCCAGCTCAGTTCGGGCAGCTTGTGTTTGCAGACGCTCAAACGTCGGACAAAATATCTGATGCTGCTATTGCTAAAATGATTTTCGGGACGAGTCAAAGCCTTGATCAGAAAACAGGGGAGGTAGTTACGGAGTATGGGTTTGAATTCTTCGAGGGTGTTGATGACTCAGACACTAGAAAACCCTACGTTACTTACGCGGAGGTCTTAACCGAAGACAACGAGATGGCAAGCGAACAGCTTAAGCTCGATTTCCCGCACAGCAATACCGTAAACTCTGAAGACTCAAGGCTCAATAGATACAGAAATAAAATCGAAGGACTGACTGTAAGGCCTAACATGGTCATAAACAAAGAGATGGTTGAAGAGGCCTTGATGACTGACGCTACCTCCAGAAGGATCATGGCTAAGGACGCGGTTGTTAACCAAGGTCAAAGGGTCGGCGTAAGGCTAAACCTAAACGTCATGAAGAGCAAAAAGGTTCCTGTTCAGACTATGCATGATAAGACAGCCTCTGGGGAAGCCCTTAGGTATGCTGCTGCAGTAATGGTCAAGAACCCAGATCTGTTTGTTAACCAGAACGCAAGACAAAAAATTGTTACGTTCCAGGAAAACAAGTTTCCTATGGCAAGCGTAAATGGGGAGTTCTTATCCGACGACCTTGGCGCAATGAACTTTGATGGGGTTAAGGCGTTCTTCAATCCATTCAAGCACAACGTATTTGTTGACGCATCTGGTCGTGCAATAAAGTCTGCTTCTGAAGCGACTATAGTGGGGAGTGTGGTTTACTTGAGGGGCGATATCGAGTACTACGCCTTCGACGATCCGATTTTGGATAGAGGTAGAATGGAGACTGAGGAGCAAAGAGGGAAAAGGGTAAAGCGAGGCCCGAAGTACGACAGGGCTGTTTCTAGGTTTGAGGCTTTCTCCAAGAGAAATGGAATCGAGTTTCAAAACAGACGTGACCTAGAGGAGGCCTACGACAACATGCCCATAGAATCCAGGGTTGCTCTCAACGAAAGCGAGGTTGCGGAGAACATGCTTCGGGCAGACGAAATGGCATCTGGTATGCTTAAACTGAGAAGAACTGCTGGTCGTAATGCGAGAAGGTTTACCACTGTAAAAAAGCAGATACTTGAAAACCCAAGGAATTACTTCTCCCCTCAGATTTTAAAAGACCTGAAAGCGGACCTAAAGGATATGACTGATGCAGAGTTGATCCACATTATGACGGGGGATGGTTTAGGAAGACTACAAGAAAGAAACGACGATCTCGGTGTATTGGCTTCTGCGGAAATGATAAGCAGGGCGGTAGCGAGGGGGGAACTCGACGCTATTCCCGATATCATTGCTGAGGCTGCCGCAATCGGAACTACCGCTGGTAGACTTCTTAGGCACTTTAGAGAACTAAAGTCCGCGTCTCCAGCTGGAATTGAGGCTATTATAAAAAGAGAGGTAGAAAGAAGGGGGAACAGCCTAAGCTCAGAACAACAAGCTAGGCTACAAGACATGTCTGGAGACTTGTTTCGACTTCAGGCCGAACACGAAGACCTCGTGAGGAGGGCGATCTCTGGTGAAGACGTTGACGTTGAGCTTAAAAACAAAACGGAAGAGGTAAAGGACGCTGAACGCAGGTTAGACACATTTGCAAACGGGGTTATTGAAAGGGGGTGGGGCCAGATCGGAACCATGCTTATTCAGGGCAACCTTCTTACTCCGATGTCTCAGATTACGAACGTAGGGGCAAACATGATCAATGCGATCGGAAAGATTGGTGTAGACGCAATAGCTCTTCCAATAGAAAGGCTGATCAACATGTTTGGTATCGAGTCTCCGATGAAAAGGAACTATTCTATTAATGCTTATATGTACGGCATAAGAAAGTTCGGTTCTGGTTTTGTTGAAGCCCTGGACGGCATCGTTACGGGTCAAGAAAAAGATGTTTCAGAGTGGAGAGTACACAGGGGTTTTGCCCCCTTTAGATCTCTTGCTTCAGCCATGGGTAAGGGAGACCTACCTATGGGGCCAGATGGAAAAGCGCCTTTAAGTCAAAGGCTAAAGCTATTGGTTCAAGGTACTCTTGGCATTCCAGCTGAAGTCATGTTCCGATTCCTGTCTTTGGGTGACGTTCCTTTCAGGAGGGGGGTTGAGGGCATTGAGCTTTATCAAGCTGGTGTCGCACAGGGCCTTGAAGGAGAATCCCTTGCTCAGTTTATTAAGCATCCAACTAAGAGGGCTCAGGAAGCAGCCGCAAGAGAGGGCAGAAAGCTCACTTATCAGGAGCAGACTGGAGCATCTAAGGCTGCAGAGGATGCGGTTTCATTCTTTGAGAGAATGTTTACCAAGGCGTTTGACTGGATTCCTGGAGCGGACGGCAGGGCTATGGCTAAGTTCTTGATTAGATCCAACTTACCTTACGTAAGGACTCCTGCGAACATTCTGATCGATACCCTTACCTACGTGTCTCCGTACATCGCTGGTCCGAGAATCATGAAGAACCTCCAGAATGGAGACGCTCGTGAGGCTGCTCAAAACTTCGGTAAGCTGGTCGTTGGAAGCATGGTGTCTCAGACGGCAGTAATGCTCCTAAAAGAGGGGTTGATCTCTGGTGCTATAGAGTGGGATGAGGATGAAGAAAAGAACCTAGCTTACGATCAGTTCCCACCGAACAGCATCAATGTAACTGGGCTTCAAAGATTTATGTCTGGAGGAGATGCTACTAAGCAGCCCGACGACAGGTTTATTTCGTATACAAAGCTGGGCGTGATGGGGGCCATCATGGGTGCAATCATAAAGGGTGCAGATAAGGAGGAGCTGAAGAAGAGAGACTACAGCGGTCTCGACTTCCCGATCCACGCACTGCAAGATTCGTTCGGCGTGGGTGCGTTCTCCTCCATTGCATATATGATGGACCAGAGCTTCATGCAAGGAATGAACACGCTCGTAGATGTTATCTCTTCTGCTGACGCTACTGACTTCGAGAAGAACTTCGAGAACTGGTTTAGAACCACATTCCAAGCTGTTTCTGCTACCGCCTTCCCCAACACGCTTAGTGCGATATACAGGGGCACGAGAGAGTATCTGCCAGACACAAGGATCACAAAGGACATGAGCCTTGGAGAAAGGCTTGTTGAGAGGATGGCATACACCATCAAGGACAGAACCTTTGGTTTGGGTGACGTCCCAGTTAGAGTCAACTGGAAGGGAGAGCCAATTAAGCAGACCCCCAGAGGCAACAACGGAATTGCATATCAGCTCTTCGATATCACTAAGTCTCGTCAGGGTGAGGCGGACTCAGTGTCCAACGAAATATACAGGCTTTACGAGCAGACCGAAGACTTGACCAAGGTGGTAGGAACTCCTGGGTATGCAGAGAAGAGAAAGATGAATGTCCCGAACATTAAGAAGAAGCATCTCGCTATGATATCCAGAATGAACAAGGACTACACTTGGACTAAAGACAATGACTTTATGGCCGAGAGAGTTTATCTGAATACAGAGCAGATGAACAGGCTAATGGCGGCATCGGGCAAAGAGCGGTACAAGGAAGTGGAGGCTTTTATGGCCACGGAAAAGTACGCGAAGATGGACGATGAAGAGAAGATAGAAGCGCTCAACGACATAGCTGGAAACTACAACAGCGCCATAGAGATAAGCAGAGGGCAGTTTAGAAACCACACAAAGGTTTTGCTTGACATACTACAAGAGATATACGACAATGAGCGGAAAGAAGATTAAAGACACGGCGCTAGGGGCCTGGTTGAGCACTAAGGTTCCCGCGCTGGCAGAGAAGGTTGGGGATTTACTTCCAGAAAAAGGAGTTCTGGGGGTGGTAAAAAACCTAGTGGACAAGGAGCCAGACGTATCCATGGAGGACAAGTTGGAGTTTGAGAAGCTAAAGCAGCAGCAAGAAGTGGAGGCCCAAAAGCAAGTGACCGAGCGATGGAAAGCGGATATGGGGAGTGACGTAAAGCTCGCTAAGCTAATTCGCCCCATCACTCTAATCTCACTTATGGTGATGTTTATGCTTACGATGGTTGCTGACAGCATGGACAACTGGCCCTTCAACGTAAAGGACAGCTATGTAGATCTGCTTCAGATACTTATGCTCACTGCATTTGGTGCATACTTCGCAGGAAGAACTATAGAAAAGTCCAAAAAATGAACAGACTCCTAACTCTACTTCTACTACTCCCTTTTTCTATGATGGCTCAGGGGAGCTGGGTGAACGTAAACTTTGTTTCCGATCAATACGCTGACGAAAGCTCATGGGAGATACTGTCTGACACTAACGTTGTGGCCTCAGGGGTGGCAGAAGAGGTTTTGATTAACCTACCTGCTGGTGAGTATACATTCGTAGCATACGACGAGTTTGGTGACGGAATATGCTGCCAGTACGGGGAGGGGTTCTTTACCCTGACTAACAGCTGCGGGTTAGACATCGGAGTGTATGACTTCGCTTCTGCTCAAATGGAAGTCCCGTTCAACCTACTCCCTTGCCCCCCTCCAGTTGTTGGGTGCATGGATGAAGAGGCAAGCAACTTCGACCCTTTAGCGATTATTGATGACTTCTGCCTATATAGCGTAAGGTTTAGGTTGGATTTAAATGGTCCGCACCCAGAGGATATCGTCACCCCAGAGGTAAACACAAGCTGGAACGGGTGGTGCGGTGGATGCAATCAAATGCAAGACTTAGACGGGGATGAGATATGGGAGGTTACCATTGACATGCCGCTAGGCAATCACCTCTGGAAGTTTTCTGCGGATGATTGGACGTATCAAGAAATGCCAGCAGGAGTAATAAACTCCCCTTGCTTCCTGTTTGATGAATGGGGGTTCGTAAACAGAACCTTAAATGTAGAGGGGGCAATGACGCTCCCTACATTTTGTTGGGAGAGCTGTTTTCCTTGTGGATCTGTAGTTGGGTGTACCGACTCTACAGCCACGAACTACAATCCCTGGGCTAACTTTAATCAAGGGTGCAACGTAGTGGAGTCCGCTAACTGCAGCGTAACCGAGACGGAGGTTTCTGTAACTGTAATTCCAGACAACTACCCAGCAGAAACCGCTTGGGGTCTAGTAGACCTAACTCAAGGGGGAATTATAACCTCAGTCAACACAGGAGACCTATCTGGCGCCCCCATGGGGATACCGATTGTAACAAACACTTGCGTATCTATAGGGAGTGAAATTCAAATCCTTGTCTTAGACTCGTATGGTGACGGGATGAATGGATCTCAGTGGGGCGGAGAGGATGGAACAGTGATAGTGGAAGCCTGTGGTGAAGAGATATGGTCACTACCAACAGAAAGCACAAACTTTGGCTACAACATAGAGGCTTCTTTCCCTGCTCCTGTGTGTCAAAACATAGAGGACTTGGTGGGGTGCGGAGATCCAGACTATCTGGAGTACAACCCAGATGCCACCGTGTTTGTTGATTTGCTTTGCGAAACCCCAGTGGTGTACGGATGTATAGACACGGCGTACTACAACTACAGCCCAGAGGCTAACGTAGAGGAGCAACCAGACTCTTGTGTTTACACGCTAACCCTTACTGACGGAGTTGGTGACGGATGGTTTGGTAGTTGGGTAGGATTGAAGCAAGGGGACTGGCTATCGCCACAATACCAGATGGGTCCAGAAGACGGGATAAGCAAATCCTTTGACCTCTACTTGGCTTCCAATGAAGAAGTTGAGCTTTATTTTTTCTCTACCCCGCAGTCTCTATTTACTGTAGCTCAGTGCGGGTTTACGCTTGACGGACCGTCTGGGGATGAGATTCTAGACGTTTCTCAATGGAGCGTAATTCCATTCCCATATATCTACACAGCCACAACATACTGCGGAAACCTTTGTGAAGAGTTTGTATATGGGTGTATGGACTCTAACGCACAGAACTACAGTGAGTTAGCTAACACTGAAGACGAGAGTTGTTACTACGCTGCAGGATGCACTCAGGCTGGATACTTGGAATACTACACTCAGGGATACGAGGCTGACTATGATGACGGAAGCTGTTCTACTCTTGCTTTGTTCGGGTGCACTGATCCTGAGGCGCTTAACTTCCAGGAGGAGGCCAACGTAGATAACGGTAGCTGCATCCCAGTGGTTGTTGGGTGCATGGACATAGACGCATTCAACTACGACTCAGAGGCCAACACACCAGACAACGAGTCTTGCTTGTATGACGCTGGGTGCATTGGAGATCCTGGAGACCCTTATTGGGCTAACGACTATTGCTATCTATGGGTAATCGACGTGGACCCCTACTGCTGCAATCAGGAGTGGGATGGGGTGTGTCAGGAGATGTACTCTTACTGCGAGATGGGGGTTACCGATGTATCGGAAAGCGAGTACTCAATAAGGGTTTTACCCAACCCAACAAGCGGACAGGTTATAGTCCACTCTCCACAGGGGTTTGAGGCGGAGGTTTACTCCCTTACAGGTCAAAGAGTTGATGCGGTAATCACAAGTTACGGGATTGACCTTACTCACCTTCCAAGCTCTACCTACCAGATTGTCATTCGTCACGGAGGTAGGGTTACAAGAAAAAGAATAGTGAAGCAATGAAACAGATTATAGCACTAATACTGATCCTCCTTTCATTTGGTTGTCAGGGTCAGACGTTCAAGAAGGCGCTCAAGTTTGCGACATTCTACACTGCATTTAGCGGGGGAAACTCATTGTCAGATTCTGAAGTGTTCTCCCTCAATAACGGATTGCAGACAGACATAACTAAAACTCCATTTGACTACTCATTCACCGCAGGGATAAGGAAGATCGCTAGGTTTGGATACGAGAACCGAGCCAACGTATTCTATGACGGGACAGAGAAGTCTTATGGGGATGCCGCTACGATAGGGAAGGTAAAGGGTTTCGAGTTTCTGTTTGAGGGCGACTACAGGCGCCAGCAGGGGGTCAATTACCTAGATCAAGACTACTTCTTGAGGTACGTGAGCAACAACTGGATCGCCAAAGTAGAGTTTCTTCAAGATGGGTTTGCTGATGTAAGGTATTTTGAGGGGTCGCAAAGACTTCGTGTAAACCTGGGGGGCAAACTTTCATTGAATGTAGGGGCCGTACAGAGGGTTTCTGAGCCTTATGGCTACGATCCGCTCAACGAGTGGCTTCTTAATAATGATCAGCTTCACTATACTTTCCTTGCCATCCAAGAAGGGTATGAGGTGAACGTAAACACAGGGGAGTTCTTTTCTCCCAGCGGCGATGTCGTAGCAACCAGCTCTGAGGTTTGGGAGGAGGTTATTATACCTGAGGTCTTGAGCGATTATGTAAATAGAAAAAGGTCTGAACTACCCGACCAATGGAACCATTCTTTAGTTATCGGATTTGATTTCTATCACTACACAGATGACTTCTGGATGCACAGCTGGGGTAACGTAATGCCCGTCCACCTTGACTCACAGAGCGAATACGCATACCAGCGGTTCGTTAATGACGACCAATGGATTGATTACTCTGGGGGCCTTATCTTTGGGAGACGCTTCAGCAGGAGTTTTGGTGTCTTCCTAGAGGGTAAATACAACAAGTATTGGGATAGGGTTTGGCACGACTTCTCCGTAGGCATAAACTACGTAATACTTTGAGATGGCGAATCAAATCGGGGAGGACACAAAAGTCACAGTAGACTTGAAGACAATAGGGATGGCTACAGCGGGGCTTGGATCAATTATCGCCATGTGGTTTGCTTTACAGGCAGACATAGCTGAAGCAAAGGTTCTACCCTTACCCCCCGATCCAGAGATTACCAGAATGGAGTTTGATATGAAGGACCAGCTCGTGCGTCAAACTATTATGACTACCCAAGAAGATGTCGCCGAGATAAAGGAAGACATGAAACGGATAGAAGAGAAAATAGATAACCTGAAGTGATATGAATTATGAAAACTGTTCTTGCCCTTGCTGCGTTCTTTGTTCTATTGTCGGGAGCTGCCTATGTGGCCGCTCCTGCTGATAAAGCAGTTTGTAACCAAGGCGTTTGCGTAGTCGAGTTTAACGCCAGCTTTAACTCCGCTAATAGCGTTGAGTGGATAGAGTCTTTGAACGACTGTGTTACGTCTCGCGTAGATATAGTCACTGATCCAGACCTTCAGAAGAAGCATAAGATCGTAGTGGTCCCAACCATCGTGGTGTTTAACAACGGCGACGAGGTGACCAGGTTTCAGGCTAACATTATGATGTCTATGGAGGCCACCAAAAAGGATGTGCAAGAGGCTGTTGACGAAGCCCTTATGAGCGACTTCTAACAAAGAAGGGCCCCGAAGGGCCCCTCTTATCAAAGTAGTACAGCTGGCTAATCCAGCATTGGCTTATCGGACGGGACATGCTCCAGAGTCGCAGCTGTCGATCTCTACCTCATCTAGCGAGATGCTGTCCAAGGATGTGATCGGGGTGACACTAGCTTTCATCTCATCATACTTCTCTTTCGTAATCTCCTCCATCGGCGCTTGATCGAAACCATGATCGCTGTGCAAGAGGAAGGAAACAGACTTAGTATTCATGTAGTTGTTGTCCAGCCACATGCGAATCTCATCAAGCTCTTCCTTTCTGTAGTATATCGTAACAGAAACCGAGTTGTCTGACCATTCTGCCTGAAGCCTCTTAATGACTTCAAGCTGATCTATAGCAGACATATTCGTTCCAAACTTGGTTGTTTCAGGGAAAGAGCAAGGGAAGCTAACTACCACTGTGCTGTGATCGTCAGTCCCATCGAAGTTGCGTACATACTCTACGTGGTACCCATTAGACCTAGCCACTCGTGCAAGTTCGCTATCTGCCGCCATGCGGATTCGTCTAATGTAGTATTGGGAATATCCAGGGTGAGCTCCTGGTGTAACACCAGCAAGTAGAGACAGCGTTCCAGAGGGTTTAACTGTAGTAATCTTAATGGAACAAGGGAAGCCATGGGTCTTTGAATATTCTTCGTCGTAGGCCCTGATATACGTGTAAGCGTCAGAGAGCCAGAGCTTTTGCTCTTCTGTTGCCTGAAGATAGCCAGTAACTCCTATGCCCATCCGCATATTTTGATGCACGATATCCTCAGTCTCCTTTAGAGAGCAGGGGATCGAGAGGCTGTGCTTGTTGACTCTATACAGATACCTCAACACCTTCCTCAATTCCCTGTAGCTTTCTATGTTGGGGAGATAGATTTCTGCAAGACAGCAGGTTTCGTAGTTGGCTAGGCTTTGCTCAGCACATGGGTTGAACCCCATGACGTCTGGGTCTGGGTACTCAGTCTCTCCTGTCCTCCCCATTGCTCTGGAAGCGTCAAGGTTGATGAGCCCGTATGGCTCCCCGTTACCTTTATACCCATCCCAAAACTCGTCTGGGAGCATAGATACATCGTTGCAAACCACTGAGTTATTGGACATAGCTCTCCAGTTTGGAATGTTTCCAAGGTCCCAGCGCTTAGCCCTCAAGTACTCAATATCATCGTAGTCACCTAGGGCAATCTGCGCAGATCTGCGAACGTTGCCAGCTACCACGATCTTACCGATGATGTTCATGATGTCAAGGCAATCGACACTAGAGAGTCTACGTCCAGACTTGGCGTTCAGGATCTTATTGATCTCCATCATGCCCCACACTAGGTCTTCACTACCGCTGGCCGTACCCCCGAACCCTTCGATCTTAGCTCCCTTGGGTCGGATCAGGTGCGTAGCAAACGTAAACCCATTGTCGTCGTAACCGTCTTGATAGAAGTGCGACTCAAGGAGTCTTTCGAGCAGCTCTACCCATCCTTCACGAGAGTCAGGGACAATAAAGTCAGCATCGTTCTCGTCCTTTCTCTCGATCGTTACCCTCTTCCCCACCTTTGGGAGCTGGTAAATGTGCTCTCTCTGGATGTTAAACCCAACGCCGCTACCGAGCATGAGCATCTCGAACGCCCAAGTAAAGGGTCTTATTGGCTCATCCACCACCACAAACGAGCAGTTCTGAAGTGACGGCAGTCCAAGGCGATCCACGGTCTTGGTTCCTAGTTGCCACAGAAACCTACCAGCTACAGTACCCTTGAGGTCAAGCATTATCTCTCTAAGCTCAAGCTTCTCTATGTCTGAAAAGCCACAGCCAAGCTGATTGTTGCATGCTTCTACTACCCGATCTACGGTTTCGGGCCACTCCTCAGTTTTGCCATCTACGGTAGGTCTAGAGTACGTTCGCTTGAACGTGGGGTATCCTACCTCACCCCATGGAGTAAGTTTTTCTTTGCTCATAATTTTTTCGGAAAGGCCTACAAGATAGTCAATAGCTCTTGGAATATCGCCACACCCTGTAAGTATCTAAAGACTTGATATCGTATAAGTTAAGTCTCGTAATTAAATCTTTTCTGTCTTTTCTTCGGTATAGCCTTCTGTATGCTTTCGACTTATCGCTTACCACGTCTAGGTCAACGTTTTCATCTACGTAATACTTCAGTTCTGCCCTGTCTACCACTGAGAACCCGCCTTCTTCGGGCATGTCAAAAGCTATTATTTTAGCCGATCCATGCAACCAACCTGGGTTACCCCCTACGTTCATCAATTCTACCCATATTTCGTCTGGCAGATTGTTACCTTTTACGTCTACTCCCCACTTACCTTTATCATTGAAGGCCAGCCAGTAGTCTACGTGTTCAGTCATGTCCTCCCTACGGGTGGACTTCTTTACGTCAAGGCCTAGCTCTTCCGCCGCCCTTACGAACCTGACCTCAGCTACTCTTCCCGTCGAACCCGAATAGGCCCTCCGTTTTTGATTCAGCATGGTCTTCGTAAAATTGGTTAGAAGCCTCACGAACTAAGTCGAGTTCGTAGTTGACTTGCTGACGTAGCTTTTGGGTAAGCTCGATCACGTAACCTGGGTGCCTCTTGGGGTCCCCCTCCCTATTGAATAGGTCTTCGTGGAAGTTAGCTATCAAGCGGTGCATCCTCTCGCATGCCACGCCGTAGCTTCTTCCTACGTCCTCCTTTGTTATCTGGTTCATTGCCCTTGATAATACTTATAGCCTTTTCGACCTGTTGTCGATTTTTACAAATAAAGAGCATTGGAAGCGGTTTTCCAAGCTCGGCTAAGTATTTCATGAACAGCTTCCATCTCATAGGAAAGTCATGATGGGAGTGAAGGAACCCCTTCGTCTCTATTATCCAACTTTCGTCTTTAGCTACGAAGTCGGGTTTGTAGCGTATCGGGAGCGCAACGCTATTGCTCCGATCTGTCATCTCTTTCTTCTTGGAGGTCATTTTCCAGTACGTACCCTCGTATCGGAACTTGTCCATAAGGGTGTACTCGTGTTCCTCGTAGGAGAAAGGTATCCCAGATTCAGCTAGAAGGTCAGCGCAGCACTTTTCGAGTCCACTCTTATACCTCCCTAACTCCCTCTTCTTGGCAGACTTGCGCTTGGTAGTCTGTCCTTTCTTTCGCTTCACATGGGGAAGTTACAGCTTAAATCGATGCAAAGGCTTCATTTGGGGACATCTTAAAAGTTTTATAGTTTTTGAACTCATTTCCAATAGGTTGGAACAGCTTCTCCTGTGTGTAATTCGACCTAAAGGACGTCATAGAGGTGTCCATGGTGAAGGTTAGCGGCTCGTCGATCGACGTTGGCATACCCCCAGTCTCGACATCTCGAACTTTCCGAACATGGAGTTCTGTGGTTTTCTTGATGTTGTTGTCAGGTGCTTGAACCTTTCTGTGTATGGTAAGGAAGCAGTCTGCTCGGTTTACGAACTTGCCTCCACCCTCGGTGTCCTCAGCATACGGGGCCACTGGTAGGCCATCGTCACCCTTACGGCGTTGTGCCTCGGTTACAGCGTGCATGTTCAACCACACCGCTACATCATTGGCATTAGAGAACGTAAGGAACTCTGACGCGGCTTGGTAGTGGTAGTCATGGCTATTGCCCTGCCCTGACAGCTCCAGCTTGAGGCTGTTGTATGGGTCCACCAGCACAGCGTCAAACTTCTGCTGTCTGTAAATCTTCTCAAGGAAGACCAGGATGTCACCATAGCTGTACACTTGGTTGTTGCTGATAACAGTGAAGTGTTCATTAACCCACTTGTAGGCCAGCTTACGTTGCTCGTATGTAGCGTCCCCGATCTTTCTGTTGGTCGCAAACTGCATCAGCGTCATCTTGAGCGAGGCCGTTCGGTTCTCTGAGGAGTACACCACCCACTTCCATCCGTGGCGACGAGCGGCGTTGACCATCAGGTAGAGCATCATGGTGGTTTTACCTACGTTGCTGTGCCCGTTGATGATAGTGAACTCCTTCTTGTACCTGAAGTGTTCGTCCAGTTTCTCGTCACCTGTATCTAAACCAACTTGGATGCGCCCGTTGGCGTAGTCGTCGATCCACCTGAAGTCCTCGTCGTCAGAGGATATGAAGGACATGTCCCCGTCATTAATCAGGAGTTCTCGTTTGGCGTTCTGCTCTGCTCCGATTACGTCTACGATAGGGTCTTGCTTACCCTTCTCCAACCCTTCTCGGATGGTTTTCCTTGCGTGTTCTTCGCTGTCGATGTCTCGCTTAGAAATCTCCCTGAACAGTACACGAACAGCCTCCTCCTCCTCGATGCGTCCAGCAGACACGAACCCACCGAGAAGTCTAGCGGCATTGCGCAGTGCTGTGTGCTTCTCCCCGTCTTCGGCTTGCCTGATAATCCTGCATGCAAGGTTGAGCTTCATGTAGTCCGTAAACTCCCCCTTCTTGGCCTCTTGAACCTGTTCGCTTCTCTCTGAGGTGAAAGCCCCAAACTTCTGCGCCGCAGGGTTCAGGATAAGTTCAGGGTCGTATGACTCAAAGCAAGCGCGAGACTCGTTTACTCCTGACTCATCTACCTCAAGGTCGTACTGCTTGTGGAAGTAGTTCTTGAGCGCACGGAAGTGGTCCCTATGCCTTTCTGGGTTGGTAACACGAACGAGCGCCTTGAGCCCATCACCCGATGGAGAAACCCAACAGGAATAGACGTAAGCGTCAGTAGCCAGTACCGCCTTGGATTTCTCAACGTCGATATGATCGAAGTCCAAAACAATAAGTCCGCTGTGATCAAAGAGGCCTTCGTCACTGCGGTCCGCAAACTCCCCGCTGAAGCATACAATCGGTAGCTTCTTTTTCGCGTCTTTGTCTCCACTCCTGACATCTTCAATCGTGGTTTTCGATTGGCCCTGTCGGATTCGCTCCAAAGCCGTATGTATGTCTACGTGGTGTGGGCTGTTCTTGTCGTAGAGGTTCTTGAAGAACGTTACTTTCATTGTATTGATCTTTAATTATGAATTGCAGGTATTCGATTGCTTTCAGGATATCCTGCTTCCCCCCTTTCATTTTGTGTCTGCACACATACTTTATGACGTTAGCCTCCAAGAAGGGTATTTGGTTGGCTACAATAAATTCCACTGGGGGAATCTTCATGTCGTAATGCTTTGGCTTCATATCGCGTTGCTGTTTACGTACCCGTGTGTTTTGATGTCCCTTACGCCTCTCACTATGATGTGCTTCTTGCCTTTGTAGGTCTTACCGTAGCACTCCTTACGGAGTCTGTTCATGGTCCTGGTGCAGTTGGCCATTATAGACTCTGGCGTGTTGTATCTGGACACGGCCCAAGACTCCCTCTTGGTGGTTCTCTTATTCTTCTTGTACGCTACGTCAAGCGTCATCGAGTATATCAGTGGTCTTGAGTTTTGCATTCCACTTTCTTTTCAGGTTAAGGGCTATCCAATTCAAAGATACCTTGTCTTCATTCCACACCATCCCGTCTCTTTCTTCGAGGATGATGCAGTTGTCTCCCTCCTTGTTCGGTATGAATAGGATGAGGTAGTTGGTTTCAAAGTTTGGGATAGGAACCATGAAGTCCTTGTCGTAGCTCCTCATTGCGGCGGTAAAGGTCATTGTCCTCCCGCCTTTTTTGCCTGAGAAAGTTTGGGGGCTAAGAAACTTTACGTCTCTCAACCCCCATTCCATCATGGCGTATATGCCGAAGCTCTTAGAAAGGCATGTCATCTTGGACGACCTGCTTGCTTGCGGCCTTAGCCTCTCGCTTCTCCTTAGCGGCTTCGCTGTTAGGATTGAAGACACGGGCACAAGCCTTACCATTCTTGCTCATGAACAAGGTAAGGTAGACGTTGCCGCCTTTGCCTTCTGCGTCACGGCGTGTGACGTACTGATCGAGCATGTCCTTGAGCTCGTTGTCCTTCAATCGGACTTGCCAGCTCATCAGCTCGTTATTGTCATTGTACTTGGGTTCGTCGGCCCACCCGACGAGAACGGAGTCATACTTAGTATCGCTCATTTTTATTTGTGTTTAGGGGTAAAGAATTAGGTTTATGAATGCGGCTACAAGGCAGATTACTACGATGTATAGAGTCATTAGAGAAACTCCGCAGACTAAGTAGGGGACCCACTTAGACCTTGAAGCGAAGGTAGTCTTGAACGGGGCTACTTCCCTCTCTAAGGAATTTTTCAATTCGTTCAATAGCGTCATTGAATTTCATTTCGCCAGCGAAGAGTGTCTCTTCCGAGCATTCTACGATTGCTGGCAGGTAAGGATACGTCTTCTCCTGCACGAGCCAGTAGAACTCGTCTACACCGAAGACCTTAGTGTAGATATATGCTTGGATGTCGTAACTGAAGTCACGAACGCTGTACCTGAACTTGGACACGGACTTGGTAGACTTGGAATCTACGATGTATCCGTCACCGAGGCAGTCGAGAAAACCCTTGACCTTGATGGGTCCGAGCATCTCATTGAACTCGACTTGGTAGTTGCCGCTCGATAGATATTGGTCGGCAAGCCCGCATTCTTCGAGCCTGTCAATCATATCGTTCGCCATCTTCCAGTCTTCAGGGGACACCAGCTTCTTGTCGTTGGACTCAGCCTCCGCAATCATCTCTGCCTTGAGTTTCTTAAACTCAGCAGACATGCTTGGTCGCTTCATCTTCTTGACAGACTCAGAGCAGAGGTCCAGGATCCTGTCGTCAGACACAATAGTGTACAGATTCATAGCCTTGTCGCGCTCGAATAGTAGCATGTCGTAGAGCGTACCGAAGTCCAGAGCAGGAGACTCGAACTTCAGCTCTTTCTTCATGTACAGGTCGAACTTCGCCATATCGTCGAGTGCGACCTTCAGAGAGGAGTACGACAAGTGTGACTTGCCGTACCTCTCTTCGAGGGCTTTAGGGATATCAATCATCGTACAAATTTCTTCAATCCAGCCTTTTGCTTATCGGTCAACTCATCCCCGTACTTGGACATGATATTGTCGTAGGCTTTCTGCTTGTCGGACTGGCCCTTGATGTAGTTCACGGCCTTGTCCATGATCGTGGACTCGTCCTTAGACTTAGGCTCTCTCTTGGGGGCGGCATCTTGCTTTGCGATAGCATCCTTGACCTCGTTAGCCGAGGCGATAGAGGCGTCGATACCAATGCCCAACATAGCCAAGGCACGACCAACGGCAGACGTCTCGCAGTTCTCTACGTAGCTCGTCTTGTTGATGTTGCTTGCCGCCTTCACTTCGTGGGCATGCCCCACTGCAACAACCTCCCCGTCAACGTTAGTGATCGAGGCGCGGCACAAGCACTCTTCAGGGGTGAGCATGGGAAACTCAGTATTGATCCCCCAGTTCTTGTACTGTTCTTCTTGACGAAAAAACTTGATGCGCTCGTTGACTTCGACGTACTGCTTGCCACGGATGTTCGTGGTCTTGAATTTGTAGTTACTCATTATGCTGTAGCTTTTAGTTCATTTAATTTTGCGGTTGCTACTTGGATATCCTTTGAGACTTGGATTGTATCCAGCTCGTTGCGAAGGATGGCGCACTCTTGTTCGAGGATGTAGATTTGATTGGTGAGGTCGGCGAGTCTGTCGGCTTTACTGGTAGCAGACAACCTGCTATCTACAATTAGCCTTGCTTTCTCGTACATCTCCTTGTACCCTTTCCAGAATTCAAGGTTGTCCATGTGGTTGATTGTCATGTGCGCTATCGTAGATCGGTCTCGCTTCAGGATATCGGCAACTTCCTGTTGACTAGTTGACCATTGTGATAAAGCCACCCCGATCGCATTACGCGCTCTTACTTGGTTGGCACACCTTGAATTATTAGGAACCATACCTATTGAGGCATAGTATGTCTCGACTGCTGATAGCATCAAGAGCTTTCTATTTTGTGGATTGAATTTCATTTGGACTGTGAATTTAGTGTGGTTTTCTGTTATCCGCAAGGAAAAGGCGGACTTTGTTTCTTCGGGCATTCTCACACGCCTGTCATGGGATCTCCCCATGCACCATGCGTCCGCCCCTAGGTCAGCGTTCTGACTCTATTTCCTTGGATACTGCACCGTAACAGGCGGCGTACTTAATCATGGCAATCAGAACGCTCTCCATCTTATCTCTGAGGTTGTGCATTTCGATCTTGACTCCTTCGTCATAACCGAACATCTCGCAACGCTCGTCGATAAACTTCGATGCAATGTTGTTGTTGTGGTCAATAAATTGGTTCATGAGTATCGGGAGTGGCATATCCACCCAGTCCAATACATCGTTCTCGATTACGTCTTCGCAAGCGAACACCTTAGCTACGGCGTCCTCCTTGGTGTTGTCGGCTGTAATAGCCCCGATAATTTGAATTGCTCTTCGGTTAGTCATTTGGTCTGTGGTATACGAGGGCGGGGGAACCCACGCCTCTGTGGTTTGCGAGGTCCCAGTCTGGTGTGTGGCAGACCTGGCCGTTGTTAAGCTTGTAAGACCAGATGGTCTCGTCTTGGGGGTTAATTACTATGCTCATCCTATTTCTTTTCCGTATAGCTCGTCTTGTAGTTCTTCAAACTCCTTCCTGATAAGGACAGAGGCTCTGTAGTTTTCTTGCTTGAGCCTTTCGATTGCCTTGTCAGTAAGAGACATCAGCTTATGTAGTTGCTTGCTTGTCATCTTGCATCTTGAGTTTGAGTTTTGCTTCGTAGCTGTTGATCGTAGCCTCCAGCATTATTTGGTACAGGCGATTCTCTGCCCCTGTTGTTTCGTCGAGGCGAGTGGAGAGGTGTTCAATCATCTCTTCCATCCCCTTCATGTACTTATCGGTTATCATCTGCGGCGTGTAGGTTGTTGAGGTTTCCCTTGCGAAGGGATTCGTTTTCCTCACGGAGTTGGTCAATTTCGGCAACAGCCGCAACATACCTGTCGTGCAGGGAGTTGCATGAGGAGGTAATGGCGGCCATCTCGTCCTCCACGGAGTCGAGAAAGACCCCGATGTATTCGAGGGCAGCCGCTCTTCTCATGCCTTCCGTCTTGCCATTGTGTACGGCTGTGGCCCAGTCAATGAGCAATTCAATGCGCTTCTGCGCCCCTTCGATCGTGGTCTGCATAACGGGGATGTTTTTGTTTTCGTGTCCTTCAATCATTTTCTTGTCTGTGTTATGGCGAGAGTAGGGAGTGCTATACACACCAGCAATCCAAATCCCAGTCCGTAGTTAATAGCGTCTAAGTGAGGGAAGGAGCGCACGATGATGATAGTGAAGATGGCACTCAAGGACAGCTTGAGAAGAAATCCAATCTGCACGAGCATCATACCCTGTGTAGGCTCCATGTCTATGGCAAGGCGGATGATGATGTACGATGACATCACGGCTACCAACCCTACGCATACTCCTAAAAATGCACTCATGTGTTTATGTGTTTGTACCCACGGCAGGAATCGAACCTGCGACCGACTGCTTAGAAGGCAGTTGCTCTATCCCCTGAGCTACGTGGGCTGTGTGCGCCGACTGCAGTTCGACGACTTCCCCCTGTCGCTTATCGGATGGGGCGTTCCGCACCTGTTCCCTTTCGTGGTGAGGTCGGGCATAGAATCCATCTACACCAATTCAAACCTCTGAACAGGAGATTGTTACCCGAAACTTACGTTGTCATCCAACCATTCGTCGAGTGAGTCCTTCTTTTCCGTAGGGTCTGTACCCTTCTCGGATGTGAAGCCGAGGTTTTGGAACAGCATCGCCGCGTCCTCTACGTCTTCGCGGTTGCGCCCCGCCTCCACCTCAGCACGCCCCGCAGGATCGTCGGGCTGTGGGTACGGGGATCGACCCTCCTCGTCGAGAGAGATGCGCTTGTTCTCTTGGTTGCGTCCGAACTCCGTGATGGTAGAGGGGCATTGCACCCCATCGTTCTCCGCCATGTCCAAGGCGCGGCTCTTCATGTACTCGACACGGACCAGGTTCAGGTATATACACCCACGTCCGTGGTCGTAAGTCATCATGATGCCGTATGTTGCGGGGTCTTGTCCGTACCGCTCGGCGAGAGCCTGTGCCTCACGAAGTTCTCCAGCCCAGTACGAGTATGCGCCCTTGGGGTCCGTGGGGGAGACAACCGTGGCTATCGAATCGTTAGCGTAGTAGAAGAACCCGTAGGATTGCGGGTTGAGGAGAGCGTCACAGGTGACGATGTTCTGCCCGTGGCAGATGGCGCGGCCAAGAGACTCGGCGAAGGCGCGGGTGTTGGTGTTATCGTTCAACATATCTTAATCTTCTTTCTTTTCAAGTTTTGCGCTTTCAGGGATGAAGAACTCTCGCATTGCGGAGAGCGCCCTTGCACACTCCCTGAGGTGTGACGATGGGACTTTGTTTGTTACCAGCTTCTTCTGAAGTTCTTCCGAGAGGGCTGTGACGGCTGTCTGATAATGGTCTTCAGCGTCACGCTTCCTCATCGTGGTGAGTTTAGGCTTAGTCATTTTTCTTTTCTTCGTATAGGTCGAGGAGGTCACCCATGACATCCATGAAGTCTTGGCGGGTGTAGTCCTGCCATTTCACGAATGGGTCGATTTCTTCAAGCCAATCTCGGACTATGCCCATGAAGGCAACGTGTGTAGAGATGGCAACGTTGGGGTGTACCGTGTCTTGGTATTGTTGTGCCACGTATGTTTCGGCGACACTGGGTTTCTTCATGAGGTGTTTCATGGGGTGTGAGGTTTGAATTGACGTGGACAAAGATACAACAAATGTTCGTATCCACCAAATTTATTTTCTAAGTTGCTGATTTACAGGGAAGAGTAGTCATCACACCACACGCCTCCCTTTCGTTCCTTTTCTTGGATTCGCTTGAGCAGAGATTCGTATCGACCCGTGTCCCCGTCTGCTTGGAAGTGTGGGGAACACACCCATGCAAGCACCAATCTCACACCTGTGGCTGTACCAAGGTGGGTGTCGTCGTTGCAGTGGTTACCAACGTACCCCTTCAGGCCGAACTGGGTGTAGGCATAGCTACGGGGGTGTTTCTCTACCGCCTCCTCAAGCATATCGAAGAGGTCATCGAGGACGTTCTCCTCGTCGCGGATGTAGAACTCCTTGCGGATAGGGTCAAAGATTTCGTAAGTGATGTTCATGCTTTCTGTTCTTTTTCAAGGTTGGCGGCGCTCACCCAAACGTTGACGTTTCCAGTCTCGTCCCTCAGTTCCTCCAAGGTGGAGGCCAAGTTGCGGCAGACACGCGCTCTGAGCGGATCCATCTGCGGGTTGTGCCAATCACTGATGAGGCTGTCGATGATGTCGTCTACGATACCCTTGTGTGTACGTAGGTAGTCTGATTCTGTGTACTTGTTCATGCTGAGTAAATCGTTTCAGTTTCAATGCGGCTTCCGTTCAGGTAGATGAGACGGCGAACCTTTTGGGTGGGGAAGTAGTGGGTGCAGGTGTCGTCGATGTCCACCATGACAGATTCTGCGGGCCACTCAAGGTCACGCACCACCTCAGCGAGGCAGTCGTAGCAGTAGAAGAGGCTGGTGTTGTAGTACTTG
>TARA_R100001463_G_scaffold2452_2_pt1 | contig 28008 bp, 33 predicted proteins | sample TARA_R100001463 | Tara Oceans TARA_R100001463 (sample SAMEA2622242) | marine metagenome | biome: marine biome (ENVO:00000447); feature: deep chlorophyll maximum layer (ENVO:xxxxxxxx); material: "saline water (ENVO:00002010), including plankton (ENVO:xxxxxxxx)" | depth 40 m
TTCAACCCAATCATTTAAATTTTCTTCGCTTAATTTTTGATTAACAAATAATCTATCATTATTAAATACTTTATTTGATAAATTTTTAGTGCTATCAATCATTTTAATTGAAGCATAACCTGTTTTTACATCAAAAGAATCAATAATATTTATTTCATATATAGAGGGCATTCTATTATTTTCTTCCGGTGAAAAATTATAATATACATATCTTTTTGGCCCTGTTAAATCTAAAGAAGAAGCATCATCATTAGCATCTCTTCTTGCATTAATAAAAGAATTATTGTAGGTAGTTGTTGTAGCGTATGTAGAAGATAACAAAGTGCTTTCATTACTTGTAGCAATATCAGGGTCGTCTAATAATTTTAATTTATCTTCTAATTTTATATTATAAGTAAATTTGCTGTAATCTATTATTTTATATCTATGGTCTGCAACAGTTGTAAAAGCGTGGTTGATAGTATTTACAACTATTGCACTACTTCCACTATAACTTGTTAAATCATTAGTTATATTTGATTTTAACATATATTTAGTATTGTGATTTAATTCTCCTTTTTTATCTAACTTATCGTCATAAAAGTAAAAATATGGTTTTGCTATGTTTAACATAGTTGTATCTTTACTTATTCCAGCAGAAATAGCAACTATTTTATTTAAACTTGCAACAGGCGGCCCTTTAAAAATTTTAAATTTAACTCCCTTTGGTATTTCATCACCCATTCTTGGAGAAAAGGTAAAACCATCGCCCGCAACATCATTAGTTAATACTGAAGTTATCTTCGCAAAATGATACATTAACTCATTATCTGAATGTATTAAAACATAATACTCATAATTGCTTAAACTGTTTGTGCCTGTTGGGTTAAAATTGACCCCGTTCCCTGTATTGTTATCAAAGCATCTAAGAGCATAACCTTCAGTAATGTGCAAATTAGTAAATTCTGTTAAAATATTGCCTAAACCTGTTCCTCTTTTAAATTCATCATTTGAGATAGTTCCATCTTCATAAATAATAGTGTATAATTTATCACCATTTGCATAACTATTTAATGTCATTTTAGGATTCGTGGGAACATCATAATAATCATTCCCTGCCGCAGTTGCATTATAGGAGGAAGCAACACCACTAATAGTTATTGTCGGCATTATTCATCAACCTCTTCAAATCTTAGATACATCAAAGTATCATCAAAAAACGGAAACAAAGAATTGGTATAAGTTATATTTTTTCTTGTTCCTCTTTCTAATGACATTTCATGAATTTCTCCCATATATTGAGAAGCGACAGATGCCGTAGTTGCACCATTAGTAGTATTTCTTCCAATCAAGCAATCGCTTCTATGAAATTCAAATGTTCCTGCCGTGTTGTGTTTAGCAGAAAGAGCCAAGTTTCTATTGTAAAAAATATTTATTCTATTGTCAAATTCATTATAAACAACCGCTACATGGTGCATATTCTTAATATATTTTGGCTCTTTGAAAGGCTCAATATATATTTCACTTCCATTAGCAATATCAGCATTATAAGCAGGAATAGTTATTGTAATATCATTATTGTTATTTACACTCCCTATTCCACCATTTGCTATTGCGCCTATTTCGGTAAAATTAAAACCATCTCTAACAAATAATTTTTGTCCTTCAAAGAAAGTTGATGCGGTTCTTGAGCCATTCAAGGTTATTACTAAACTTGTTCCTCCTGCATTAAAAGTGGCGTTTGTTATACCCACACTTTCATATTTTAATTTACCATCGGCATCAAATCCGGAAAAATTAAAATTATTATCTGCATCACCCTTTAACCAAGACTTATCCGATACTGCACTAATCACCGTTCCTGTTTCAAAAGACTGATTAACCCCGCCTATTTTCATATCCACCTTGATTTTATATTCGGCAGGTTGATTGTTGTTAGTAGTTGTAGTATTTTTTAAAGACACAGTTAGATTAGCATTATGAAAAAGAATCATACTATGTGTATATCTGTTCGCAGTTGTTAAGTATTCTTCACTTAACTTATTTGAACCGCCTTGAGGCATTACAAAATCGCTAACTTGTTGTGCGCTACGGCCTCTTAATCCCCCTGCACCCATTCCATTAATATCATAAGGAGTAAATATCGCTTGATAAATAAAAGACCCGCTATGACCCCATAGACCGTAAGGAACATCATCTGTTGTATCATTATTATTAGCGAAATCAACAATGTTATCTGCATAACTGATATTTATATGAGCATTACACATAATGGGAAACACTATGCTTCTTTGTTTTCCTACATAAATATCATACATTTAAATCGCCTCATGGGAAAATAGTAGCCACTCTAAAACTCATGTTAAATCCGACTTCTAACGGTTGTTCCGCATCTAATGTAAAACCAAATTGTTCAATAAATCCGGTTAATCCTGTGGAAGTATCGTCTTCTGGAAAATTAGCAGGTAATGGAACTCTCGCATTATCTTTTTCTAATGCTGCGCCTCTTGAAGCAAAAGTAAATGGTATTTTTACTACTCCGTTTTGTCTCTCAACATAATTTGCATCAATATTTGACTCAATTAAGAAAACTAACTCATTGAAATTTTGATAATGAGCCAAACCCGAAGAATCAACTCCCGATGCAATTAATTGAGCCAATTCCTGTGCGGTCATATCTATTGCAGTAAAATTTGGTTCTGTTCCTGTATGGCTTCTTCTAATTCTACCACTTGTAATTATTCCTTGAAGTGATATGCTTTTATTCGCCATTCCTAAATCAACTGCAATTGTTTCCGATTGACCCCTTGCTATGCTTGAAAGAGGAACGGGTATTGCCGGAACTGTTCTGCTAACATCAACACCGATTGAAGTTACTTTAAGAGGAATAGTATCAATTTGATTACTGTCTCCTTGATGAGCATTTAATTTCAAGAAAACATTATGTGTTGTATCTGCTACATCTATTGGCATTTCATCACCTTATCCCTGACATTCCCGTATTTCTATTAATACTATTATTTACTAATCTTCCGACTTTTTCTGCTATTCTTCGCATTTCAGCATCGGAAGTATCTTTAGCGTTAATTGTAATATTTATGGTATTATTGTTATTAAGAGAATTACTTCTTGTCATTTGTTTTGTTCGTGTATTTGTATAAACTTTTGAACCTGCGGGTAATTTAATTAATTCCGGCCCATTTTCTCCAACAAGAGTTGTTTCACCAATTCCAACGATTCCTCCGGTGGCTCTACCCGTTACTTTATCTCTTATACCGCCAAAGAACTTTTTAACTCTCTTTTTAGGATTTAATTTTTCTATTCCATTTTTAATTGCTCTAATAATGCTTAATATGGGGTCAATAGCCATTGTTATCACCTTAAGTATTATTGCACCCACGACCACCGCCAAAGCAACAGGCCAGCCGAAAAATAAAGCGGCAATAATACCAACAATTGCTAATATAACTTTAAAATTTTTCAAAAAGCCTTTCCAACTTGAAAACATTTCTTTGAAAAATAAACCTACTCTTTTAATGGCGTGTCCTATTCCAGCCATAAGTAAAGTTCCAACTGCCGCTAAAGCCGCCAATGCTAATCCTAATAATGTTCCAAGAATACCTAAACCTATCTTAAGTAATCCATCAATAGCATCGGTCATCGTTCCATCACCAAAAAATGCACCAAATACTTGTTTTACACCATCAAAGATTAAACCGATTGCGCCCATTGTAAATCCTATTATCGGAGCAAGAACTTTTATTATAGTTCCAATAGTATCTTTAATAATTGGCCCGAATATCTTTACTAAGGCTAAAATTCCCAATATTGCTATGCTTACATATATAAAGCCCATCATAAATACTTTTAGGGCTTGTCCAAGCATAGGAAGAATTTGCTTAAACCCTTTTCTTAACTTATTAATTCCTTTAAAGAATGGATGCTTTTGTAACATTTTATCTAATGCGGCTTCTCTCATTTCTTTTAGAACATCTAATTGTTCCTCAAGTCCTTCTAATTTTAATTGGTCTTTATCAATTTCCACAATAGCCGCTTCTTGATTCTTTACTGCTTCATTTTTATCTTTTGTTGCGGCATCTATATTAACATCTTCTTTGGCTATTTCTTTTTGCATGTCTTTTGTTAATTTCAACTTTTCAGCCATATTTTCTGCTGAAGCAATTTGCGAGTTAAAGTCCTTTTGTATTTTCTTTTTTGCTTTCTCGGACTGTTTAATTCTTTTATTGCTTGCGCTGATTGTTTTTTCTGCGTCAGCAAGTGCTTTTTTACCTAACTTTATATTGTCTTTTTGCAGTTTAATTTCATCTTTAAGAGCAAGTTGTCCTTTACTCTTAAGTTTAAATCCTTCTATTTTTTTCACAGCATTTTCTCTTTTTACAAGCAATTGATTTAATTCTTCTTCTCTTCCTTTAACTTTTTCAAGTGCGGCAAGTTCAGTTTTCATAAGTTCTAATTGTTTAGCGGTTGTGTCTATTTTATTTGTGTTTATATTAGGTTTATAATTTGCTATCTTTTCTTTGAGTTCTATTTCTCTTTTAGCCGCCTTTTCCGCAGTTTCTCCTATTCTTTCCATTTCTTCTTCTATTTTTTTAACATCTATGCTATCAATAATCTTTTGAGTTCTACTTATGGCTTTGTCATATTTGACAGTTCCTACATCAAATTCAGCATTATGTTTTTTATATGAATCCCCTAAATTTACTAATTTTTTTCTATACCCTTGTAATCCTTTAGTTCTTATTGAATTTATTTCTTTTTCGCTTTTCATTATTAGTTGTGCATTTTCTTGTTGCATTATTCCTCCAACATCAGCAAATTTAATTACCGCTTCTAAGTCTCTTGCATAATCATCTTTAGCCCCTTGTAGTTCTTTTTGCACCTTTGTTTCTTCTGTTAATAATTCATTTAGTTTTCTTTGTGCATCAACCTTTTTAAATCCAGCCGCAGGGTTTCCTCCCGCTATTGATTTTTCAATTTTCTTTAGTTTTTGTTCTGCTTTAATTACTTCTTCACCCAATGAACTAAAAGAAGATTGTAAAGCAACAACATTGTCATCTTTAACTCCTTCTAATGCTCCTAATTCTTTTTGTTTTTGCTTTAAAGCACCTTGAGATACATTAGTAATATCAAACTTTCTCGCTGTCTTAACAGCCTCTTTTAATTGTTTTACTTGGAGTTTTTTAGTAGGAGTTAAATTTAATAAAAAATTCTTAGCAAAAGACTTTTTAATTTTTTTAAATGGAGATTTTAATTGTTTAAGTTCATGTCTTGCTCTATGCTTTAATTGCCCTTTAGTAAAAAATATATTAGAAAAAGAATTTTTCTTTAGTATTTTTCTTGCATCTTTCATATCTACATCTATTCGGGTAACTAATGGCTTAGAAACAGTCTTTGTTAGTTTTTGGAAGCCCCTAAATGCTTTGACAAAAATGCTATCGGGAACTTCTAATTCTGCTAATCTTTCAATCAAACCATCAAGTTCTTCTCCTTCTTCTGCAACCTTTATTGCTTCTTTTAATAGTTCAACTTCTGCTCTTGCGGCTTTTCCGTCAGTAAAAAATCTTCTGTATTGGCTTCCTGCTAATTGTAGCATTGAAGAAAATTTATTTAGCGTTCTAAATGTTCCGGCTGGCATAAATCCATATAAAAATTTACGGGCTTTGGCTACTTCAATTCCAAAAACAGTAATTTCTTCTCTACCGCTTGATATAAATTCAGCCAAATACTCAAAGGCGTTTCCGCCCATTTTTGTATATGTTGAAAAAGATTTAAAACCCAAATTAAACTTATCATTGGTTTTATTTAGTTGCTTGATACTTTCACTTACAATAGTCGTTCTTTTATTGAAAGTAGTCATTTTTTTTCCGGCTTCGCCAAGTGCGTCTCCAAATCTATTTACTCTAAGACCTGTTTTTTTACTAAATAGTTCATCTTCTTTTTTAGCGTTTTCTCTATATGATAATCCCAAAGCGTGTTGAGCCTTAGTTACTTCATTTACCTTTTTAGTAATAGCAGGAACTTTTGTTTCCATGTTGCCTAATGATTTCATAAAAAGGTCAATACTGCCCGTTAATCCAAGTATTGACTTGTTTAATTGGCGTATTTCGGACATATTAATCACTTATGTTTTTTCATTTGCTTATCCATTTCTTCGGATTCTATTTCTTTAACTGCGCTGTGAACGGCTAACAAGTCCATAACTAACCCTGCTGGCATTTTATATATTTCAAGGGGGCTTATAGATAATGCTTTCGCTAATGTATATACAACGATTAATGAAGCGTCTTTAGGTTCGGCTTTACCTCCCCTCATTACCCGCTTCAATCTTCGTTTTTTTCTTCATCCCCCGACATTGAATCAAGAGGATTTGGTAATACTTCTTTTAATTGATTACCCACATAAGGAGTTAATCGGAGAATATCTACGACACTAAGATGTGGTTCGGTTTTTGCTACAAAGTTTTCGACCATATACCTAAACATAGCATTTAAATCAATATCCATGCTTTGTGTTTTAGGATTTATTTTCATAAGGCTATTTACTGCCTTATCTACTTCAAGCCATGAGGGTTCTTTTACCCATACCTTGAGGTATTCATCACTTTCGGGTGCTACTTTAACATAATGTAGCGTAGGTTCTGTAAGTGTAAATAATACACTTTTATCTTTTACAATTTTCTTATCGTCTAACATATTCTCCACCTTTTATACCAACAAACAAACAAACGGTGTTGGTGGAATATTATTCTGCTGATTCAGTATTAGTTTCTTCCATAGCCTTTGATTTCTTTGGTTTCTTCTTCTTTGCTGATTCAGCCTCTAATTTCTTTTTCAAAATTAATGCTCTTTTATCTTGCTTAGTATAAATTTTAATCACCCCAATAGAACATTATCTGTTACAACTGAACAAGCATGTAGATTTCTTGGCTTAATTGTTGAACTAAAAGAAATCGGCCCTTTATCGTCAGGGATAGTAATTTCAGTTGTGTCAAGGAAATAATCTTTAAAGTCTAATGTAATTCTTTCATTTGTATCGGGCTTTGTGAAAACAAAAACTACATGATTTGCACCTGTGTTTTCTGTTTCATTTAGCATTTCTTTGAATAATGAATCATCAGTAACTACTGCTTCAAAAGTAATTTCATAAGAGCGTTGTGCAGGAATACCTTCTTTCATATCCCTGTGTCCACCCATATATCTTTTATCCATCAAGTTATTATTCATAGTAATACTTACTGAATTAACTTTCAAAAATTGTTGGCCAAATGCGCTAAATGTTCCTTGTGAAAAGAAGAAAGGTGCGCCATTAGCCAATCCTGCATTAAAGTTAAACAAATTAGCATTGTTTGTTTGACCTGCTCTTGAAACATAATCTGTTTGTAAAGAGGCAGAAGCATATAAATCACTAATACTATCAACTACTCTTGCATTAATATCCATATTCATTTTTAATTCTTCACCTTCTGCGGCTTCTATTGTTAATGAATTAATACGGCAACCTCTTGCGATTCTAACAAAGTTATTAGATTCATCAAGAGGGCTTGGACTTGCACCAATATTTGCGTTTGTAGTCAAACTTGCAGGGTCTTTAGCCATTGATTGTTCCATACTAAATGAAGGCAATTGGTCTGTATTCAATTCTCCAAAAGTATATGTAATTAAGTTGCTTGAACCATTTGTTCGGGCTAATGCTTGAACTGTTCCCGTAGCAACTAAACTGTGGTCTAATGGAGGAACAACAACATTACTTCCTTTTTGTGTTCTATAAAATAATGGGCCGGATTGATTAATACCGCTTGCACTACCATTTGAACCTTCAATAAACACAACATCATTTTCTTCTTCTGCGGAATTAGCAGTTGTAGAAATTTCAACGGGTTCTTCATCTGCTAAACTTGCACCACCGACATTTTTTAAAGCAAAACCACCAAGAGCGTTTGCGGTATAAGTAATTGCTGAACAAGCACCTAATGTATAATATAGCCATACTCCGGTATTTGCGACTAAAGCAAGAGAACCATTATCAGCAGTTCTAATTCCTTTGTATTGGAAAGTAAAGTTTCTTGTTCCACCAAGACCAAGATTCATTTGTTTCAATTCTTGGCTTAAATTAGGAAATGTGACTGATTCCATCAATCCCAAGTAATTATCTCCTAATAGAGTCTGCCTACCGCCAACTTCGGGGTGTGGTGAAGGAGAACCATATGCTCTTAATAGTGCATAAGCAGGAGTTCCCGAACCAACATTACTTGATAGAGTAATAGTATCTACTGCGTTTGAAGCAACAGTATGGCTTGAAATGAGAGCGTTAGCGGCAGTATAAATATCAATATTACAACCAATGTAAATATTAGGAACAAATTTAAAAACCGCATCAAAAGCATTATCCGGTGTTACTGTTACTGTTGATACTCCGCCACCCGTTCCATTAAGAGGAATATAAATATCCTGTTCGGGTATCAATGTTGTGCTTGCTCCACTTCCTAAAAAAATTTCGTTATTTACCATATTATCGCTCCCCTTTCCTTACTAACTTACGAGGGAATGTTTAATGCATATCTTTTTGCTTCTAATGTAATCTTATATCCGAAAAGCCGTTTTGCTCGGTCATTACTTTCACTTCTTGCGCCTAAAAATAATTGTTGAAATTTAGAACCGTCGTTTGCAGTATAACCATGCCTCTTGCTTTCAATCACTCTACGCAATATCAAGTATATAGACATTAGCCTATCTTTTCCGTATGAAGAATCTAATCCCGCCCTTTCATCATGTAATACTCTTATGTGTAAAGTAAATGTATATGATTCATTTCTAACATCATAAGTTACAGTTGGATATTCAATATTTTGTGAATCTTCAAAAATAACAATTGTTGCAGGGGTTCTGCTTAAATCAACTCTTACTCCCTTATTAGCAGTAGTTGTTCTAATATCAATAAAATCCGGAATAATTGCATGGGAAACATCAATATCTCCCGAACTAACTAATGCAGTAGCATTAGACGACCATTGAGTTGATAATAGGTCTATAAGAAGAGAGACTTCATCAATGACAATACCTCCTGTTCTATTGTTTTGTTGATATATCTATTATATGATTGTAATGCATTCTCCATTACTTCCTTATCACTAAATGAAATATCATAGCCTAATTGTTCGGATAATTCTTTCATAGCAAGTTGTCTTTCCTTTTCTATTTCATATAACTCATGGAGTTTTTTAACATTTATTTCAACTGCCATGTTAATCAATCCAAGAAATATACAAGGTCGCCTTTACCCTTTAGAATATCCATTCCCTCTTTTCGGAGTATATCATATTTTTCTTTAGTAGAAATATTTGCTCCTGTTTCTGCAATTAATATGCTTTGGTCGTCGTGCCTTATTATTTCAGCCGAAACTAATTTTGTAGCGGCCTCATGTATAGCAGAAGGAACTCTACCATCACCTGCAACATAAGAAACTATTACAGAATTATTAGCATGGAATGGATAATCATTGAAAAAGAATATTCGGCCTTCTTCACCAATTGTCCAAAAAGAACCAAGCCTATTCAAATCTTCTTTGTCTGTAAAATCAACAAGATTACAAACTGTTGGTATTGTATCTGTTGCAGTAAATGTAAGAGCATTTGTTCCACTTGCTGACGCTGGCGCACTTAATACAACATTTGTTCCATCTGTAATTGAAGCAATAGTAATTGTTCCTGTGATGCCTGTTCCGCTAACAGTCATACCAACACCTAATTTAGATGAATCCGCAACAGTAAGAGCAGTTGATGAGTTAGCAGTAGTGCATGATTGTTTTATGGTTGCTTTTAATACACAATCTGCCCCATCATCACCGGAAAGTAGGGAGGAAATGAGAAGTTGCTTGCTATTATTCTTATCTTTTGAGGCATAGAAAAAGTCGGAAATGGATAGATTAGAAGAGGTTAGAGCCTTTGGAGCAGTTGCTCCTGTAAAAGAAGATGTAGCAGAAGGGAAGGATTCATTGATTAGTGCAGTAATCTCATCATTAGTGGTTTTTAATCCAAATGTATTACAAAATTCACTATTTGCTAAATCAGTTATGTCATTCTCCGATAACAACTCAAAAGATACACCGCTATTTGGTAGTTGTAGTATTATTGAATTTAAATCTCTAAAATTATCAAGAAGATGTATTTTTGCTTGTGCTGATGCTAACTCTTCATATGAACCGCCTTGCCAAACTAATAAGGAAACTATTTTTCTAACTTTCATTTGTTTTAGTTGAACAAATCCAACATGGCCACCAAAGTATGTTTTATGTGGCCTTCTTGAAAACTCAAAGTTATGGTATTCGTCTTTAGTAATAATTGGTCTAAAGGAACGCTTGACTTTATCATCAATAATTCCTTCAACTCTTTTTATTATATTTCCAACTTGAGCAACTGTTGGATAAGTGCTATTTGAAAAAGCAGGTATTTGTAATAGATTAGCGACTTCTGTTGCATTAGTATAAAATCCCCTGCCTTGTGAATAGTCGGGATTTATTTCGGTAAAGTCGCTTGGCGATATGGTTGTTCCCATCGTTATCACCCAAATATTTTCTTTAATCTTCTAACATTTCTTTTTAGTTTGTTAATTTCTTTAGACAAAGCCCTATTACCTGCCCCTCTTCTAAATGGATTCAAATTATATTCACCATGATTAACTACATATATTTTACATTCAACAAAAGCATTCGCAAATAGTTCTTCTGCATTAAAAGAATTAATTGAGTCATATTTGTATTCTTGGCCACCGTAAGTTTCCATGCCTCTTATATTAGCCCCCGAAACTCCTTCCTGTGTTTCAAGAACTTGAAGATTAGTCTTGTAATTCTTTTTATCTTCATTAGGTAGTGCTTGATAGGTTAATTCGGAAATAGTTTCTCCGGTTTCTTTATGCTTAAATGCCTCTTCTGTTAATTCCATTATTTCTTCGTCTGTTAATGGTTTAGAAACTAATTTGTATTTTTTTCTTTCTTCAATAGGAAGGGCTTTGTATTTTTCCGGTGTTATTCTTTCTTCCGGATTTTTTTTATTTTCAGCATATCTTGTTTTTGAGTATTTTGCATCTTTTGTTTTTGTCGCTAGTGCGGTGGCTCTAAATGTATCTATATTCTTTCGTCTTGTTTTAATATTAGCCAGTATCTTTGCTGTAAATACTGTTGTTGGTTCATCAAGATACGGTTTTAATATTCTTAAGAATAAGTCTTGATTTTCTAATATAAATTCTTTTGATTCATCAAGTAAGTCTAAAACTATATTATTCATTGTTTCGCTTGGTTGCTTAAAATGATAATATTGTTCACCTAATATAATAATATCTTCATCTAACATTTCTTGAGTTCTTTTTAAATCCTTCAATGCGACTAAGAAAGCCATTTCACTTTCTAAACCTTTACCTGTTATTTTGGTAGTAATTTGTTGTCCTTCATCTCTTTCAAATTTATCATCAACTAATTTCATTGGTGTTAATACTGTTCCTTTAAACAAAGCCCCTATCTTTTTTAAGTCTTTATCGGACAAATCAAAAGCATGTTCTATAACTTCCGTTCCTACTTTTAATTGCGATGATTTCGGTTTAAAAGTAGCGGTCTGTCCTGTTGTTTCAAGAATATAATCGGCCTTTTCTGCCATTATTTTCCCTTCATCAATAGAAGGAAATAGTATCTGTATATGTGCATCTAATCTTGCATCTTGTTTTTTGTATGCTAAATTCCAACCATCGCCTTGTGAATTAACTCTTAATCTAACATCATCGTCAATATATTTTTCTAAATCTCGACCATATCCAAGCGTAAATTCATCTTTAGGAAACTTCTCTTCAAAAGGGAATGGTGGTAAATTAACTTCGCCTTCTTTAGCAAATTCAAGCGCACCTGCGCCTTTTAATCTTGTTAATACTTTAGCATCAGTAAGGTTTTCAATTTTTTGGTCATCAATAAAATCTATATTGGCTTGATTAGTTTTTGTTTCTTTTTTACCTGACCTTATAGTTGAAAATTGTTTCCAGCCATCTTTATTTTCTAAAAGTGGTTTTAGAGGCTGTTGTAAAACTTCCTCATAAATTTTTTTAAATTCACCCATAAACTCTTGTTCATTTAAACCGCTACCTTGAACACTTTCTTTTGCTCGCTTAATTTTAACCACAAAACTTCTATCCCCTGTGGAAAGAAAATCATTCATTTCCGTCTTAAGAAAGTTAGCGGAATTTGGTAAGGATAAGTTTTGATTACCCCATCTAAAAGCGACCATATTTATTTCCCCCTCACATTAGCCATTTAGCCCAAGCCGCACCTTTCTGTATTGCCGAACCTAATCCTAAACCGCTTTGTGGGGGTTCATAACTCATTTGTCCTTGAGCATCTATCCAATATGGCCTACCATATCCATCTGTTCCCGAAGGCGGAATAGGATAACCACTACCATTATTCATAGCATTATTCATTTGATTAAATTGTTGAGTATTTCCGGTTACATTTGCTAATGCCATTCCTGCTGATGGTTGTTGCATATTTCCTCCACCGCTAAATCCTTGTGATTCAAGATACTGTTGTTTGGCTAATTTTCTTTGATTAACTACTTCTGTATTAATTGCAGAATTTAACAACTTTTGAATATCTAAATCAATATTTTCTTGAGTAATTTTCTCAAATTCTCTCATAGCATCGGCATTAATTGTTATAGAAGAACCGTTAGATGTAAATGCTAATTTACTAAGCATTTGAGAAACAACTCGCTGAACTACATCTTCCATTAGTTTTTCAAGAGCAGTTAAGAAATGCTCACCATGATATTGAAAGAACTCTTCAACATGGTTATCTTGTAAAGATAGTAAGTTATTTACATTCTTGAATTGTTGGTCGCCTTGTGCTTGAACTGCGTTCATTACTGTTCCATTACTTGTTCCTAATAATCCCATAATTAATCCTCCTTATTTTCTATTGGTTCTTCGTTTGTTGCCTTAATATTGTGCTTTAGCATTAGATGATTCATTCTGTCTGTCATTATGTTTATTTCTGTAATTAATCGTATTACTTCATCGGTAGCCGTCTTGTTATCTGCTAAAGCGGGTGGGGTTATAAACCAACCTGCGTTAGTTAATGACAAAACATCTTCTCTTGTTAAACTTTTGATTGGGCCACTTTTTAGTATCTTTGGCATTTTAGGTTTAAACGCTTTAAAATCTAATCCATGTTTATCTGCAAGTATTTGTTGTTGTAGCATTTCTAACTGCATATAATGTGATGCGTGTTTAGGACAATATGTTCCTCTTAGTGGCCTTCCTTTAATTACTCCATCTAAAGGAATAGGTGGCCTCATGTAATCTCCTTGTTCCCAAATATGATGATACCCGCAAACTACGCACCTATCTTTTAAATTAAATTTTTTACCATATTTAATTCCTATAAATTTTTTAGGTTCTGCTTTTAACACATTAATAAGTTCCTTTTGTTGTTTCTTTGGTTTAAAAGTTATAAACTTATATTCTTGAACAACCCCACTTGCCCTTGCTTGTTGTAAGGGGTTTAATGTTGGGTTAAACTGTTGCGGTGCATTTTGTCCTATCAATTGGTTATTATACATTTTCTATACCTCAATAATCTTTTATCATCGTCATTACGCCTCTATATACCATTTCGGGGTCGGATTTTGCCGATACTATATATTTGAAACAAGGTATTCCCTTGTCGTTCAACTGTCTCATTCCATACTTAAAAGGTTCAAATATTTTATGTTTATCTATGGTTTGGCCTTCTTCTAATGGATATTTTTCTCCCCATATGTCATATTTATTAGCCCATATCCCGATAGCCATTGGATAATCCGATTCTCTTTTTCTTCTACCTGTTGGCCACAAATCCGACACAATAGTATCAACTAAAAACTTCCATGCTACTTGATGGTCTAAGTTTGCTTCATTATCTAAATGCCTATGGTCTATCATAAAAATAATATATTTAACCCTGCGCTTTTGCATATCTTTGACCCATTCTTTCCAATAAATCGCTTCACCGCCTATATCGGCACTTTTTATTGTATGAGAATCGCCATCAATTTTTACATTCTTTCTTGATGCTCTATGTAATCCTACTGTTCTTTGATTTATTTGAGGCACTTCGCCTCTTGTTCTTAATTGGTGGCTTAATGTTGTTTTACCAACCATAGTTGCTCCATAGACTCCAAAATTAATAGCGTGAACTTTCTTCCAAAAGCCGATAACTGCTTCACCAACTAATATAGCAAAGCCGGTCATTAATGACATTTAATCACCCGAAGTATTTATCTAACATATTTTTCATATGTTCTTTTGTTTCCATTACATCTTCATCTAATGATAGTTCCATTCCTGCTGCACTTCTAAAATATCCTGTAATTTTAGGATAGTCATATTCCGTTGCGTCATCTATTAAATTCATTAACTCCGTTGCTTTCTTTTTTACTATACTGTCGGGTAGATATTTGTATTCTATATCTTCATCATGAGAAATGCCTCTTGGCATCCCCATTTCCTTTTTGTTCCTTATGTTTCTATTAACGGTATATTCTTTATCGCCTTCTAGCCATTTTTCTTTATTTGTTTTCAAGGCTTGCTTTATCATAGGTTTTCCTTCATCTTTTATTGAATATATTTTAGACCCAAAAAAAGCATAAATCAATGCTTCGTCTAAAGAAGGAGTCCAATATTCGGTATCTTCTTTTCCTTGTGTTCCTTGAAATAATTTACTGTAAGAATCAATGTAATCCTTTATTGGGGAATCATCTAAATCAAAAATAGTAGATTGTATTTTATAAGGTGATTTGAGAATGTTTTTCCACATATTAATGACCCCATAAATCCGATACCCTGTCTATAATCCAACCCATTATATTAATATCGAATACGCCCATTATATTACCAATAAGAAAAGCGGATAAAGCACCGCAACTTCCCCAAAACCACGCTCTCATTTTCAAAAAGAAAACATCGGCAGAATGCGCTCTTGATTGGTTATAAGCATAATCCGAATCCGAGAACCCCATTAAATCCCCAAAGACCATTCTTTCACCGCCTATTGTAGTGCGGCTAAGAACTCATTTCCGACAGTATTCTCTTCTTCTTCGGAAATACTTTGATAAAGATTAGTATTATACTGTCGTGCGCTTTCACGCATTTTCTGTCTTTGTTGTTCGTCTCTTGCTTTTCTTTCCCAAAAGGCCGCTATCTTTCTGTCAAGAAGCCACATTTCTATCTTGTCATTTAAGACTAAATCAAATATGGCTTTCATAACCATGATTGCACCTATTGTTCCTAATCCAAACAAAACCGAATGGGCTAATGCTCCATAAGGAAATCCTGTTCCAAATTGAGCATACGCCCAAACATTTGTTCCACTCAATGCTCCGACAAAAAGTATAGTCATAACTAAACGGGTATCTTGGCTTAACGCTGGCATAATAAAACCTCAAGCAAATTCAATAGAAACTGCAACTTGACCTGCATCTTCTTCAAAGAATAATCCATTTGAACAGATTACTCCATGCATATCAAATTCAACTGTTTGATTAGCGGATAAAACAATTCTTGCTAATTCTTTACCACTTGCCGCACTTGCATTATCCCACACTTTTATAGTTGCGGATGAACCCCCAACTTCACAAGCATGAATAGAAATCAATTTACACTTTCCGGAATAAACTACTGCGCTTCCGGTTAATACTCCACTACTTCTACAACTCGGCATATCTCTATCTCCTTCAAATCATGAACAGGGGCTTTCCCTATTAATGCTATGGGTCTAATTATTCCTTTAAAGCAGACTTTTTAGGTTTAGCAGGGGCTTTCTTTGCTTTTGTTTTAACAGGTAATAACTCTTTGCACAATTCATCATGTGTAGTTATTTCTTTACCAAAAGCCTTAGTTAGCCTTGTAAGCATTTTAGGGTCAATTTGTTTCAAATCTTTCCTATCGCTTTCAGTAAAAGTAATATCTAAGTTAGAATCACCATATACTCTAAGAGCATCAATAGCCTCTACTTCAATAGAAGCGTCTCTATTTAGTATTTCACCAAACATTAACAAAGTTTTAGACCTTGCTCCTTTGGCTAATTTAATTGTTGCCAACTAAATCACCCTCAAAGCAATCCATAAACTCTAACTCTAACTATTCCTTCATCAGCCGTTCCCGATAATTGAGCCGACCCTGTTGAAAGAATAATTTTAGCACTACTAATGGATTCATATGCTCCTGTATTAGAAACAACGGCTCTTGCTGATTGACCTATCTCTTCAACTCCCGTTACCATCAATTGAGTTATTTGACTCAATCCGACAGAAGCCGCAGTTAGAGTTATTCCACCTTGAACATAGTTAGTGATATTTACAATGGCATCAACCATATATTCATCACCAACGGCTTTAGGCTTTGTAAAACCTTTATGGTCTGCTAACAAACTTACTGTATGTGCCAACTAAATCGCCTCACAGAAGGTTTGTAATTTTGCCTTGACCCTTGAAGTATGAACAGCCCATTTCTCCCATTGTTCGGTAAAGAGCCTTGTTTCCAAGTGTTCCGACACCGAATGGGTTTCCGTTTGAAATACCATCTTCAAAGTATTGAGTTGGCTTCATAACAGATAGCCACAAATGGTCTGTATCAAGGAAAAGCATATCACTAATCAAAGAAGAGTTTGTTCCTGTTGAAGTCATAGCGGCAACCGGAATCATTGGTATGTCGTAGTAAGTTGAAACTCTAAATCCTACTTCTTGACCCTTTACGCCTCTTACTCCATTAACAGTTGGAACAATTTCTTTTCTGTCCATGAATCTTTCTTGTGCTTGTAGTAAGTCGGAAATAGTTTGTAGAGTATCATATCCTGTTAGAATAACCTTTGGAGAACCACCTGCAACTCTTAGTCTTCTAATCATATCGTTTAGAACAGTTAGAGTTAATTGTCGTGCTTCTGCTGAAAGGTAGCCATCACCGAAAGAAACTTCGGAATCAAGATATTCATTTCCTGCATCGCTTCTTTGCTTTCCGTAAAGATGGTCAATTGCTTGGTCAGTAGCACTATCAACAAGGTTTCCACCGTTGTTATCTGCTAATTCGGCAATTTCATCCGAGTTAGAAATAATCTTCAATAGAGAAGTATATCCTCTATCAATGGCATTTGCAGTATTATATGCAGTTGTTGGAGAATAGTTTTCCAAAGGCATAACAAGCATTTGGTTTTGAACTTCTGCGTGATGCTTGCCCATATCCTCTCTTAATTGCGCTCTAATATCGCCAATTCCATCATCAATAGAAGCCATTTCCATAGCCAATTCGCTGAAAGAGAATTGATGTGCAATAATCTTAGGGCTTGTAAATAGTGTATCATACTCCGGTGCAATAGAAATCAATCCATCAGTATTAGAATCTAATGAAGCGTTTTCAGGAACACCACCAATTCTGTCTGCTCTAAGTGCATCTTCACCATATAGAGAATCAGCCAAAGCAGTATTTGAAGCGGCAGAAATATCCAATTTGTTTCCTGCTCCACCTGCGGGTCTTTTCTTCAAAATTCTCCAACCACTTGATGAATAAGGTCTTTTTGAAATAACCGATAGTGCGTTACATTCTCGGTTTAGCATAGACCATACTTTTTGGCCGTAAATCTTGTTGTAAAGATTTGCGTTAATGCCCGATGGTGCGCTTAACGAGCCATCGTGTGCAGTATGAATACCTGCTACTGTTCCTGCGGCCTTAAGCAATTGATTGCTAATATGGCCTGTTGCGCCTGTTCCATAGGTTTGTGCTTCTAAATCTGCTATTGTGTTAATATATCCTGACATCTTAATAACCTCCTACCATTTTATGAATATCCGACCATTCCATTTCGGCCAAATCATCCATACTTGGGAGTTCAATTGTTGCCTCTTCTTGTGCTTTTAGGATTGTTTCCTTTTCAGCAGTTAGAGACTTTCTTAGTGCGGTAAATTCATCCTTTAGAGATGCAATTTCACTTGCCGCATCATATTGAGACTTTGCCAAAATAGATTCTTTTGCAGAAACTTCTCGGTTAAATCTTGATTCAAATGACTTTTGAAGGTTGTCGTAAGCCAACTTTTCAAGTTGTTCTTGACGGTAAGCCTCATATGCTTTCTCAATGTTTCCAACTGACAAATCAAGAGTTTCTAATTCGCTGTTGTCAAATGCTTTAACAACGGGCAAATCGGATGCTTTTGGGTTGCCATTATCAATAACAACTCTATCGGCAGGTTCGCCAATTTCAATTCCACCAGCATCAAGAGTGTTTAGAACGGCTTTATTAGAATCATCCATATATTCCTCTTTTTCTTCTTCAACTTCTTCTTTCATGTAATCGCCTTTTTCCGTCATTTCGTCTTCGGGCTTTTTCATGTCCATTTTGTCTTCTTCTTCTTCCTTGCGTAGAGTATTGACTTCTGCCATTAGCGCATCTAACTCTTCAAGTGCTTTTTCTATCTTGCTCATATTTTTCACTTCCTGTTTTGTGTTTTTTTCTTGTTTTAAAATATCAAATCTTGCTTCGGGGTTAATTCCTTTTTCACATATTGTAACTTCATGTAATTCAAGTTTGCTAATTTCATTGTAATCTCCTAATTCTTGGTGGTTTTTCTTTACTTTTTCTAAAGCCTGTCCTCCAATACTAAATGACCTCAATGAACCTTTTCTTATGCCTCTATTAATTTCTTTGGCTTTTTCTATATCGTCTCTTAACTTAATTACTACAAAGAATCCTACATCATCTACTTCGGTTTTCCATAGTCTCCCTGTTTTGTCTCTATATGATTTTACTACTTCTCCAACTTGAACATTAGAATGATTTGTCATTACATTTCTAAATTTTGGGTTCTCCATATATTTTTTAACTGCTTCGTTAAGTGCTTTGAGTGTGATTAAGTCATTTTGTTTATCAACGATTTCGATGCTTGCATATCCTCCAATCATTAAATCGTCTTGTGCTTTAAGAATCCTGAAATCGTTTCTGCTTCTATTCATTACAGATGATACCATTCCTCTCAACCCTTTCTTATACTATCCACTATATAAAGAACAACTAATTTTTAGCCGGAATTGGCAATTTACTGTATTTATCTTCATATATATTCCATAAACCTTTATCGCCTTCTGTATCAGCAGGTTCTTGTTTATACCCTGTCCATGCAAGCCACATTTCTTTTCCTTCAACCTTGATTACTCTAAAATGCATCTTAGTTTCAAATTTATTACCTTTCAAAAAGTATTCATGATAGCCTTCTTTTTGGACACCTAACTCAATATCCCCTGCATCAACTACCTTTCCTCTTTCAACATTTTTAGCCACTTCTGCCGGATATTTACCTGCCGCACCAAACAAATCAAACATTTCTTCTTGATTATCTAAGTCAATAGTCCAAAATAAACTTTCATCTTCAAGTTTAATACCTAATGTTATGTTGTTATCTTCTCTTGAATATATTTTAAACAAACCCTTTCTGTTTTCTTTTGGGGTTTTATACTCTTTTTTAATCTCTTCTTCTTGCATAATTTTATCATCATCAGCATGAAGTTTCTTATCTTTAATTGAAATACCGTCTCTATTTTCCGCCCAATCTTTCAATTTAGTCTTTTTAGATTCTAACACATCTTCATAAATATCTTTATGCTTATCCTTCAAGAAATCATGAACATCATTTACTGTCTTATCTCCCATTGTTTTTAGATGTTGAAAAATAGCAACTGTTAATTGACTTGATTTAGTTTTCATTATTTCTTCTGCTTGGGCTTTCCACATATCTAAATCTGCTAAAGCATTCTTAGACATTAGATTATCTTCTTCAAAACCATAGATTACAAAACCATTCATATCCGATTTCATGATTACATTTGTTTCACCATGTATGTAATCAGTTAATTTGATTCCCTTTGTGAGTGCTTCCACCTTATAATTAAGTGATTTTTTAGTATCTTGTGATAGAAGTTCAAGAGTAATCAGTTTATCGGGGTGTTCAACTTCCGGTATCTCAATTACCTTTGCTGAAAATAAACTAAAGCCTTCTCCCTTTTTCTTAACTTCATCAACTTTAACTCTAACAATATCCCCAACATCAACCGCTACTTTAGTATTCAATGCTTTACCTACACCAAGATATTTTTTACCATCAATTTCTTGTCCTTCCATGTCATCAGGAATTGGCCCAACGCCCACAGTATATGAATAAAGATTGCTTTTCGTCTTTTTCTTATCTAAAACTATTACATCTAAATCAACAAACTTCTTCCATTTAATCCATTTAGGGTTCTTTTTAGTTCCGATATAATATGTTGAAGTTGCATCTTTAATAACAACTCCTTCGGAAGTGGGAATATCCATCATTTCTTTTGCATACTTCTCAACATCTTTTAGACTATCAGCCTGTCTTGTATCTTTTTTAGAAGGATAAGCAATTGCTTGATTAGACTTTGATGAATAGTTATTGAATAAAATAGTCATTCTATCTTCTAACTCTTCATCTGTCAATGTTTGGGATTCATGTCGTATAATATCAAACACATGACACTTTAATTTAGCATCTTTGTATTTGTTTTTAAAAACATGAGCAATAGTATCTGCTCTATGTAGTGCATCATCACCGTCAAAAAGAATTAACTCCCCATCTAAAATACAATCCCCGTATTCCTTTTTCTTAAGTTCCTCAACTTGGTCTTTACACTTATCAGTAATGTCTTTTTCATTATAAGAATAGATTTTAACCGAGCCATCTATTTTATGCAACTGTATTCTCATACCATCATATTTTTCTTGGACATACCAATTACCACTAAAGCCCTTTAACTCATTAATGTCGTCTATTTCAAATATCCTATACATTGGTTTATTAGGAACAATAAATTGAGAAATGGACTTTTCTGTTAATTCTTTTTGTGATTTCTCTAATCCTTCTATTTCTTTTAAGTCTGTCCATTCTTTCTCTTCATGTTGAGAAAAGAAAATAAGTTCTAATAGTTCCATTCCTGCCTTTACTTTCGATTCAACTTTCTTTGAGTCTTTTCCATCACCGTAATGCTCTATAATATAGAGGGCAATATCATCCGATTCAAGGTCAAGTCCAACAAGACCCTCCGTTATTGTGTCGGGTTGCATACCTTTAATGGCTAAAATGTCCGGAGATAGTGCTTTATTGTCGTCTCTTAGTGCATAATGAATGAATTTCACCATAGTTTCGGGATTATCTAACAATTCTTCAAGGACACTACCTTTAAACATTTCAGCGAAAGGGTCAGCAACTATTTTAGAAGAGTATCTAATGAGTTTTATTTTTTCAAACAGTTGTTTCGCTTCTCTTGATATTGGGTTTTTAACTTCTTTATTTTCCATTTCATCTTCATCAATAAAATTTCTTAACTCTTTACCTGCGGCATCTAATTCTTCATATGATTCTATAATTAAATCAACCGCTTTTCTCCAACGGCTTCCATATTCATCGGGGTCATGAACGGCTGATAAATAAGCGACTCTTGTTTTTTCAAAGAGTCTTAGTATTTCTTGAGAAGGCTGTTTATCCTTCTCAATAGAGCCGAGTTTCATTTAAACCACGCTCTTTATCTATCTAAAAATGCTTCATAATCAGGGTCTAATGCTTCATCGGATTCTTCATCTCTTGGTTCGGGTAATCTTCTAAACTCTCTTTCAAGGTCAGTTACAAGACCGGATAAAGAAGTAATCATTCTGCTTATTTCACTTCTATTTGAAGGGTCGCCTTCTCTAAATTGTCTTGATAAAGCAGTTATTGTTCTGTCTAATTCGCCTATTCTTTCAGTAAGCATTTTTCTATCTTCTTCATCTAAAAAGGGATTAGTCATATAATCCGATTCTTTGATATTTTTTAGAATAATAATTGCTTTAGAAATATCTCCTGCATAAGCATGTAATGTAGTTGGCCCATCATTTGATTTAAATTTAGTAGTATCTTTTTCAGCCTTTGGTCTTTTTAATTTAAATGCTTCGGACTCATCTTTGCTTGGATTTCTATTATTCTCTAAAGATAATGCAAGTTCTTCTTTTGCATTACGAGCCTTTTCTATTGCTAAACTAATTGTTCTTTCTTCTCTTGTTACTCTTTCCGGCATTTAGTTTCCCTCCACTTGTTCTACCATTTTGTGTATTTCCGACCAATCCATGTTGCTAACATCTGTTGTTGGTAATGCACCAATTCCACCTATTGAATTATCAATAGCGGGTGTTGGGCTATTAGATACAACGAATCCGGCCTTTCTTAAAATACTATCCTTTGAATATACGGTTCTTTCTAATTCTTCAACTTTAGTTGTTAAAGCCTTAATTATTGTTAGCAGTTCTTCATTTATTGTTTTATTTTCTGTCATTCTTCTTTCCTCCTGTTGGATAAACAATATCTCTCAACTGTCTATATAGAAGTTCATACTCTTTACGAAGTTTGGTAGCAGTAGCAACAATATCAATGTTGCGCTCATTCATTGATTTCATTTTCTTATTTAGAACCTTATCGGACTTAGTTAAATCTAATTCTCTAAGAGTTGAAATTAAATCCCCTAACTTAGTAAAATCCTGTCCAAAAAATTCTGTTGGTTCTGCCGCTTGTAGTGTCTTTTTTAGTTTCTTTCTACCTTTAGCACCTAATGAATCAAGAACTTCTTTGGGCTTTTGTTTTTCAGCCTTTAGGATAAAATCTTCCCCTTCACCGTAAAAATCCCATGTCATTCTTCTTCACCCTTTCCTTCTATCATGTAATTTAGTTGATTTACAATCTCTTGTAATTCATCAACTTTAGCATTAAATTTATCTTCAAACTCTCCCATTCTTCTAACTGCTTCTGCATCAACTGTTGGTAGGCCATCAAAATCTAATCCGTCTGCATCAAGAGTCAGTTTAACTTCGGGGTTATCTGTCAAATAGGCACTTATGCCCCCTTCAATTCCATCTTCTTGACGAGAAGCAAATACCTCTATTCCTTTTGCTTGATTGTATAGTTTAATAACAATATTTCCGGCTCTTGTTATTTTTGTTTTAAGAGCATCTATTGGGTCGTTTTCTTGGAACATACCAATTATTTTTCTAAAACCTTGAAGCGGTTCTTTGAGTCTATCAGCCGCACTTAAAGTAATCAAGTATTGTTTTAGTTTAACCTGTTCAGTTTCTAAATCTTCTTGGATTTCTCTTGTGGCTTCTTTGATATATTTTTCTTTATTGTTATCCATTTCTTTAATTCTATCCATTAATGTTTTAACATCATCAGTCTTTGTTCCTGCGGAATTAATTAATGTCATGATTCCTGCTCGTAGTCTTTTAATTTTTAACTGAACTATTTTTTCAGGCTCTTGCATTATTTCTTCTATTTCTTGAATCTTTTCTTCAACAAAATCCTTTTTAACTCTTATTTCAGCAGTTTTACTACTAAGTCCTTTTATATCATCTTTGATTGCTTTATATTCTCTTGCGACTTTTTGGCTTTTTCCTTGAGCAAACATCATCATGCCTCTCATTTCTCTTGCTCTTTGGCCTCTATTCAGCATTGTTTTTGGCGTTTTACCATATTGTTGCTGATGCAACATTTTCATAATCTCAAGAATATCTTTACCTTCAATGTCTTGAGACAATAGCGCAACAAAATCATCTTGTAATTGCTTTACATCAATGTCTTTCTTTTCATTTAACTTGATTTCAAATTGCTTAGTTTCCTTGTCTCTTTTGAAATCTTTTCCTTTTAGAACACCATCAATCAATAAACGACCATATTCTTTAAATAAATAATTATTATCTGATTTAATACTTCTTAAATCTTGTAGTGTTTTAACTGAATTATCTTCACTACCACCTACTTTACGGAAATTTTTCATTCCTCCAACAACAACATCTTTCTTTCTTTCCGCTTTTCTTGTCTTGAAAGTTTGTTCTTCAACTCTTGCATTTTGCATTATTTCTTGAAGAGGGTTGAGTTTAGTTGATAGTTCACTTAGATATTTATAGGCATCTTTTTCATCTTCCATCAATTGAATGTCGGATTCAATTTCTGCTGATTCTAAGTAAGCCCCTCTTTCTTCACTATTTAGATAATCTTCACTTGAAGTTCCTAATGAATCCTCTTCTCCGCTATCATCATCAGCGATTCCAATTTCTTTATCATCATCATCTTCTTCCTCTTCTTCTGCTTTCTTAATATATTTTCTATAAGAAATCATATTTTTAGGATTAATGTTTTTTATCAAAGACTCTTTAATCAAGGTAATATTTGAATCACTTTCAACTAATTCTTTAGTTTCATTGTCTAAATCAGCCTTCAATAAAACATTTTTTAAAGACTTATCTTTAAGCAATTCAATAAACATATAATCACCTTAAAACGGAATGTTTTCCGAACTCTTTCTTTTCTTGGAAGGCAACAAAATAACATCGGGATTGCCGTTTGACTCCGGTCTTGCTTTATGCGTAGTATCTGTTGGTAATCCTACTGACATATCCCTATTCTTCTTTACTTTATTATTTTCTTGTGCCGTCAATGCTTTGACTTGTGCTAATTCTTTAGTTAGTCTTACTTGCTTTTGTCTTAAATCTTCTGTCATTATTTTTTCCTCCTGTCTGCAATACTAATTGATGTTAAACCTACTTCTCCTTGAGAAGTAATTAGAATATCAATTAATTCATCTTCTGTTAAATCATCTAACATATCTTGAATCTTCTCCATTAAATCAAAACGAGTTGAATTTGCTAAATATTCTCTTGTATATTTATCTTCGCTGGTTTCATCAAGTGGTTCTTTTTCATCTAAATACCCACCTTCTCTTCCACCCGCTATTGCTTGAGTATGCCTACTTTTATTTGGTCGGGGGTCGCCACCCGCCATAGGTGTTGGAGACTTTCTTCTTTGTTTTCCTTCTCTAACGCCTTCTTCTCTTAATTGTCTCAAATTCTTGAAACTTCTTTTATTTTTCAAAATACTTAACCAATTCATTAATTAATCCTCCTTTCAGTTCTTTTATCATTATTTTGATTTCCTGCTTCTAATGGTAATCCTGACATTCTTTTATCCGGCCCTTGATTCATAGATGGTTTATTTCTTTTTGTTGCTGGATTTGCTTGTGGCTTACTTCCGCCCTGTAATGCTTGCTCCTGCATTTGTCCTAATTGGGAGGCATCTATATTAGTTCCGGCATAAGGGTCTGCTTCAACATTACTTTCCGAACCTTCTTCTTTGGGTTTTTCTTCCGGTTCAGGTTTAGTAAAGGTAAAGTTTCCATCTTCATCCATATCAACTTCAAATCCTAAATTCTTTGTAGAAGCCGCAATATTAACTTCAATCTCTCTTTTTCTTAATACTGCTATTTCATCTTCTTCTTCGCTTGGTGGAAGTTTTAAATTCCAATCAGTAATACCAAATTGTTTTGTGAGGAATGGGAATACATAATTATTATAAACAGTTTGTGCTTTTTGAACGGCTCTATTGGTAACAAGTATTTGCATACCTTCATTATTTAATCCACCACTTGTAGTATTATCAGCCATGAAAACTTTACTTACTCCATAAAACGCTGATATTCTATCTCTTAAATCATCTTTAACAGAAACATAATCCATTTCTTTTAGACTATCCATGAACTTAACCCATTCAACCGCACCTTTACCATTCTCGGCTTCAATACCCATAACAGGAATAAAATGTGGGTCGGCTTCCATTTTTTCTTTTACTGCTCTCCAAAAAGATTTCATTGAATCCATATTTCTTGTTTGAACTGCAAGTAATCCTTTTGGCATTCTGCTCTTAGTATATGAAGAATTGACATAATTTTCCATAGCAATAAGAGTCATAATATTATTGAATAAAGTAATTACAGGAGACATACCATAAAGTCTTGATGGACTATATTTGCTAAAATGCAACACTTCTCCTTTTAGGAAATGTTGGTCTGCTCCATTGACTCTATTTACATAATGAACTGGAAAGGTATTTGCTCCACAATGCTCGCAAGATTCATGCGGGTCTTTGTAAATCATTTCCCTATGATTGACACAAGTAAATCCCTTTGTTCCTCTTTGTCCTAATTCATCGGAATAAATAAACATAGTTACAGGGTCGCCACGATACAATTCTTTAATGCGATGCATTCTAATTTTACCATTACCATCTAAAAAATATTCCTTTACCAGCACAATATAAGCGTCATCCATTATATTCAAATCATCTTCTAATTCCTGTAATACATCAATAAAAAGTTGTTCCGATTTATTGACATATCCTTCTAAGAATTTTTCAGCATACTCTAATTGTTCTATATTAGGAACTGTTAGATTTTTGCTTTTGCATCTTGAGCATTCTTGAACAGGTCTTGTATGTTCCTTTTTACAATCCTCACATCGGGCTTCAAATGCTTTTTCCCAAATGTAGCCTCTACGAAAAACTTCTTGTTTTAGTTGAGTAATACAAGTTCTCGCAATAACTGATTGATTAACAATATTGTAAATAATCGGGCCATTCATCATGTGATGAGTTTCCCTTTCTTGGATTCCCATATTAAATACGGTTCTATCCGCAGGTTTGGGAGTAGAACGCCTAAACAGGTTGGTTAGGCTAAATCTTCTTTTTTGCTCAACCATAATTATACCCCTTGAATTATTGCAGGTGTCCTATCAGTTATCAAGCCTTCGCTATCACCGTTTAGAAGCATCTTCAATATCGTATCTTTCATTACTTGACCGAAGCATTTCATCTAAAATACCACGCAGAAACTTACTCCTACTTTCGGGCTTTTTAAAACCGGAGCGCAGATAATAGATAACCATTTTTTTATTAATAGAAGCAAGATTACTATACCTAACATATTTGCTTCTATCTTTAGGCAACTCATCATTGAGTATTCCTGTTTTTAATTGTTGCCAAGACATGCTTTTCATAATCATAATTATTCCTCTATTACTTGCATGGCTTTAGGTTTTCCATATTTAATCCAACACTTCTCACATAATCCAAACGGATAAACTTTTTCAGATGAGTAGCAAGTTCCGCAATACTTAAACATATTACCACAATTTTTTACACGCTAAACATTTAGGTGTCGTAATTCTCCCCTTGCATTGGTCGCAATTATGTCTTGATTTAAAGTTAGCCCTGCGCTTTTTATTGGTATGTGTTCCACCGCCTCTATTCTTTCCTTTACCTTTAAAATTACCATAGCCTTTAGCACCTGCATGAATCTTTTTACCTTCATGGGTTAGCATCATAATTTTTTTGCCCTTTCTATCGGAAGAATATACACGACCTACTCGCATATCTTTTTTGTCCTTTTTCATAACTTCTTGCCATTTCATTTTTTATCCCTCTTATCTTCCATTTCCGGATGAAATTTCATTGTAACTTTTTTTGCATCTTTCTTAATTGACTTACCATCAACTAAAACCTCAACAGGATAGGGCTTATGTTCACCCGCCCAATACGCCATATCATACCCGCCATTTTCTAATAATTTAACAAGAAGCCCTCTATCATAGTCTTTATCTTCTGCCTTGAGAACCATTTGCTTGCCTCTTGGCAAATTCAAATCGGGTTTTTTCTTAAGTATATTTTCCCATGTCATAATAATCACTTCGGTTTATGTGTGTAAATATCTCCATCCTTGTGCATAAAGATTTTACCTTCTTTTTCTAACTTAGATAAGACTCTTTTAATTTCTGATTCTTCTCCGAATTGTTTTAGGTTTTTCATTCCTAATGCTCCGCCTTCTTTTTTTATTTCAGCAAGAATTTTTTCTTCCATATCTTCTTTTAATATGTTTTTCCAAGTCATTTTCCTTTCCTCCTTTTATAAGTTTTACAAGCACCACAAGTCGGCCTACATCTTTGTTTAGTTCCTTTAGAAGCATCTTGTCTTCCACAGGGTTTTGTTCCTTTTTTATCATCCTCGCACGATTGACAAGAAACCCAACCTTTCTGTCCATCTCCGCCTCTTCTTGAGAACCAACCGTGTAATCCCGATTCTTTTTCTCTTTT
>TARA_R100001463_G_scaffold43947_3_pt1 | contig 27827 bp, 39 predicted proteins | sample TARA_R100001463 | Tara Oceans TARA_R100001463 (sample SAMEA2622242) | marine metagenome | biome: marine biome (ENVO:00000447); feature: deep chlorophyll maximum layer (ENVO:xxxxxxxx); material: "saline water (ENVO:00002010), including plankton (ENVO:xxxxxxxx)" | depth 40 m
CTTAGCTCTTGATAGGCCAGAAGATGTGAAGAAACTACTCTCCCTTGAATTAACAGGGGTGTGGGTAAATGAAGCCAGAGAAATTCCAAAGAGCATTATTGATGCTGTGACAATGAGATGTGGAAGATTTCCTTCTATGCGAGAAGGTGGACCTAGTTGGTCTGGTGTTATCTGTGATACTAACGCTCCTGAGGAGGACCATTGGTGGGCGATTATGGCAGGTGATGTTCCCATACCAGACCACATTCCTAGAGAACAGGCGACCATGTTGATAAAGCCTGATAACTGGAACTTTTATACACAACCTCCTGCAATGATAGAAAAGAAGGGTGAGGATGGTATAATCGAAAGTTATACAATGAATAAGAAAGCAGAGAATAAATCTAATATTCTTGGAACTTATTATACGAATCTTATTAGAGGAAAGACTAAGAACTGGATAGATGTGTATGTTATGAACAGATTGGGATTAATACAGGAAGGCAAGCCTGTATATCCTGACTTCTATTCAGAAACCCATATAGCTAAAGAAGAAATACCTATTGCTATTGGAGTGCCTTTATATATTGGTATTGACTTTGGACTTACTCCTTCTGCTGTATTTGGACAGAAGGTAAGAGGCAGATGGTTAATACAAACAGAGATAGTAGCTATTGATATGGGTATAGTTCGGTTCGCTGAATTATTACGACAAGAGATAGCTACACGATTTGGGAACTTGGATGTCTTTATTTATGGCGACCCTGCTGGTGACTTTAGAGCGCAAACTGATGAATCAACACCATTCCAAATATTAAGGGGTGCAGGATTAAGAGCGTCACCTGCTCCAAGTAATAGTGTGGATTTAAGATTGGAGTCCGTATCTTCTCAACTAAATAAAATGTCAGAAGGTCTTTCTGCTTTTCTTGTAGATAGAAGATGTCCTACGTTAATTAAGGGTTTTGAAGGTGGTTATGCCTACAGGAAGTTACAGGTAAGTGGTGAACGATATGACACAAAGCCTGATAAGAATATGTATTCTCATGTGCATGATGCTCTACAATATTTGATGCTAGGAGCAGGGGAAGGGCGAAAACTTATGTCTGGACAGAAACCAGTTTCTGCTTTTCATGCAAGAAAAGGCTTTGATATTTTCGCAAGAAAGCCTATACAGAAAATAAGAAGTTCAATTTGGTCACGAATGTAGGAGGACAAAATGTGTTTTGGAGCAAGACGACCACCACCTGTTAAAGATGAAATAACTACAGCACAGGCAGATGCTATAAAAGAAGCTGAAGAAGAAAAGATTGAAAGACGACAAGAAGCCTTAGAAGAAAATATGGAGGCTCCAGTTACTACAAGTTTCACTGGTGTGGATGGTAAAAAGATAAAAAGAAAAAGAAGAGGTAGAGGTTCTCTACTTACAAGTGGAAGTGGTGGTATGGGATTTAGCAAAGGCTTATCCTACTTTAATTAATAAAAGGTAATCTCATGGACTATGAAATGAAAAAGGCAGGTTCTGGTACTGAACTTGCGTCTTTGTATTTGAAAAGATACGAGAAGGCAAAGACAATAAGGCAGAAATGGGAAGGTCTTTTCCAAGAGTGTTATGAGTATGCACTTCCTATGAGGGAAACCTTTTATTCTCAAAGCGTAGGCGAAAGAAGAGATGATAAGATATTTGATGAGACTGCTGTTGTAGGTGTTCAAGAATTTGCTTCAAGGCTACAGTCTGGTTTAGTTCCTAACTTTGCAAGATGGGCTGACTTTACTTCAGGTAGTGAAATACCTCCCGAACAAAGAGATGGGATTAATAATGAGTTAGATGAAGTAACAGACTATGTATTTGAAGTTCTTCAAAACTCTAACTTCTCTCAAGAAGTCCATGAAAGTTTTATGGATTTAGCTGTAGGTACTGGTGTTCTTCATGTTTCAGAAGGAGATGCTATTCACCCTGTTAAGTTCTCAGCGTTACCATTGCCTCATGTTGTATTAGATGTAGGTCCAGATGATAGTGTTGACCATGTGTATAGAGAGAGAAATATAAGATATTCTGAAATTCCAGTTGTTTATCCTAAAGCCAAATTGCCAAATGAAATAACAGAGGCAATAGAAAAGAATCCAGAAGGAAAGACAAAGATACTTGAAGTAGTCTGTCGTAACTATACTAAGCCTAATCAAGATGCTTATTATTATCTTGCTATAGATTGTACTAGCAAAACAATAATTAAGAAGGATGACCTTAATGGTACTGGTTCAAATCCTTTTGTATGTTTCCGTTGGTCTAAATGTGCAGGTGAAGTTTATGGGCGAGGTCCTCTTATCAACGCATTAAGTGCGATTAAAACTACCAACCTCACAATTCAATTAATTCTTGAAAATGCACAGATGGCTATATCTGGAATATACCAGATGGATGATGATGGGGTTATAAACCCTGATACTATAAATTTAGTTCCTGGCACTGTTATACCTAAAGCACCTCAGTCAGCAGGATTGCAACCAGTTAAAGCCGCAGGTTCTTTTGATGTGGGTAATCTTATACTTTCAGATATGAGATTAAATATAAAGAAAGCATTGTATAATGATATGCTTGGTAATCCAGATAGAACTCCTGCTTCAGCTACGGAAGTTGCTGAAAGAATGGCTGACCTATCAAGACGTATTGGTTCTGCGTTTGGAAGATTGCAAGCAGAATTAGTTCAGCCAGTATTGCAGAGGGTTGTTTATATATTAAAGAAACAAGGCAGAATAAATATACCTACAATTAATGGTAGACAAGTTAAGGTACGTTCCGTTTCTCCATTAAGTCAGGCACAATCTAATCAAGATATAACTTCTATTGCTAGATGGTTAGAGCTTATTCAAAGTAGATTTGGGCCTGAGATGGTAAACTTACTTATTAATTCTGAAGAGACAGCCGCACACCTTGCTAAGAAGTTTGGTGTTCCTGATACTCTTATTAGGGATATGGAAGAACGAAAGCAGTTAGTAGCTATGGCACAGCAGTTGGCACAGCAACAACAGCAAATGCAAATGCAGATGCAAGCACAGGCACAACCACAAGGAGAGCCTCAAGTTGAGCAAGGACAACCAAACTAATATTGGTTTAGATGGATACCCTAGAAAACCAGAAGAAGATGAAAGAATAAGCATGGATATTGCCGCTTTATTTTCTACACCAAGTGGACAACAAGTAAGACAGTATCTTAAAAGCATTACCATTGAAGCTGTTCATGGCCCTGCTGTAACAGACGAAGTGTTGCGTCATGCAGAAGGTCAAAGGTATATTGTTGGCTTAATCGACAGAAGAATCAATCATGCAAGTAGGATAAAACAAAATGGCTGAAGAAATGGAAGATAATGTTTCACGTGAAACATCTGAAGAAGAGAGAGACTTTGTAGTAGCAGAAGATAACCAATCTGAAATTAGACCTGAATGGTTGCCTGAAAAATTTAAAACTGCTGAAGATTTTGCTAAATCTTATTCTAGCTTAGAAAGAAAACTAAGCGAAGGTGAAGAAGGATTTCGTGAAAAGTTTTTAGAAGAAATGAATGAATCTGTTGCTGAAGGTGTTCCTGAAAGTGCTGATGATTATTTATTGCCAGACGGCATTGATGAAACATTAGCACCTGATAATGAACTATTAAACTGGTGGGCAAACCATTCTCATTCAAATAATTACACCCAAGACGAATTTGAAGAAGGCATAAATATGTATAGAGATGCTATTGAAAATGCAGTCGGAGGTGAGGAAATAGATTCTGAAGCTGAAATGGAAGCATTGGGAGATAATGCACCAGAAAGACTTGAAGCAGTTCGATTGTTTTCAGAACAGTTTTTTACAGAAGAAGAGTTTGGTGAAATAGCAGAGCTTTGTTCTACAGCACAAGGAGTTAGTGCAGTTGAACGTATGATAGATGCCTTACAAGAATCTGGTAATATTGATTCACAACCTACTCATACTCTTGATGAAGATACATTGCGTCAAATGATGAAGGATGAAAGGTATTGGAAGCAAGGTCAGCGTGACCCTAACTTTGTGAAAGAAGTAGATGAAGGGTTTGAAATCCTCTACAATAGAAACTCTTAATTTAAAGGAGGGCGATTTAATTCTTCGCCCTTCTAAGATGAGAGATGTTATGCCTATCTATGAGAATATGCGTATTCAAGATATGCGTGAATGTTATATGTGTGGGGTTGAGCCACTTAAAGCATTAATGATTTCCTTTAATGATGAAGATGCTTATGGGTTTACTATCTTAAAAGATGATATTCCTATTGCAATGTGTGGTATTACTCCCCATATAACAGAAAGAAATGTAGGTCAGATATGGCTTCTTGGAACTAAAGATATAGAGAAGGTTCAGTATTCTTTTTACAAACATAGTCGAAAAGTAATGAGAATGATGCTTGAATCATTTGATATTGTTGAGAATTACATACCTAAATTCCATAGAAAATCTATAGATTGGATACAATGGTTAGGGTTTGAGCTAGATAATTACACATATTTTCACAATGAATACGAGTTTTTGCGATTTTTTCATTGCAATGTGAAAGAAAATAGTTTTTATAATACCGAGTCAAGACCCACAATGCACTGATAGACCCTTAGGGACAATCTAATTGAAGTGACAAAATGGATAATCGTTAGACGTTGAAACATTAACTTTAACTAACGAGGTGTTATAATGGCGAATAGTATAAGTACAGCCTTTATTAAGCAGTTCGAGTCCGAAGTACACATGGCTTATCAGCGTATGGGTTCTAAATTAAGAAATACTGTACGAACTGTAAGCAATGTTTCTGGTAGCGTAGTACGCTTTCAGAAAATCGGAACTGGTTCTGCATCTACAAAGTCCAGAAATGGCAACGTAACTCCAATGGAATTAGCACACACCACAGTAGAAGCCACTATGGCAGACTACTATGCGGCTGAATACATTGATAAGTTAGACGAATTGAAAACCAACATTAATGAACGTCAAGCTGTAGCACAATCTGCGGCGGCGGCTCTAGGTCGTAAGACTGACGAACTACTTATTACTGCTATGGATGCAGGTGCTAGTGGTACTCAGATACATGACACAAGTTCTGCTCTTGAAAAAGCTGACTTGCTTTCATTGTTTGAGACTGTGGGTACTGCTGATATGCCAGAAGATGGTGGTCGTTATCTTGCAATGCACCCAAAAGGTTTTGCAGATTTGTTTGCTATCAATGAGTTTGCAAGTGCTGATTATGTTGGTCCTGCTAACCTGCCGTATGCAGGTGGTATCACAATGAAAGAGTTCTTGAGTTTCAAAGTATTCTCAACTTCTGCTGTGACCGCAGGTAAGAACATGGCTTATCATACGTCTGCTGTAGGTTTAGGAGTAGGTAAAGATGTATCTACAGAAGTAAACTATGTAGCAGAAAAAGTCTCACATTTAACCACATCAATGATGTCAATGGGTGCCGCCGTTATAGACGCAAATGGTATCTATGAAGTCCTTGATAATAACTAATAAGGAGATTTGATATGGCTTATGGTTCAGCTGGATTAACTCGCATGGCAGGAGGTGGTGGTCATAACATTTGGTTTTATGATTCAACAGACGCTTTAACTGCTGTTCGTGTGTCAGGTTATTTTAATGATGCCGCAGGAATGATGAATGTTGGTGACGTAATTTTCGTTTACGATAGTGACGCTCCAACTATGGGCATCTCTGTCGTGCTGTCTAATACTGGCTCTGTCGTTGACATTGCTGATGGTACAGCATTAACAGTTTCTGACTCAGACTAAGGAATAGGGGGAGCAATCCCCCTACACCAACATGGTAGATAGTACACATTCAGATAGTGCCGTAGACCTCTGCTCAAGGGGTCTTATTTTAATTGGTGCAGAACCAATTACATCTTTTGCAGATGGAACAACTGAAGCTCTTGTTGCTGTTAATATGTACGAAGATATTGTTAGGTCTGCCCTTGTTAATACAAGGTGGAGATTTGCTACCAACCAAACACAGCTTAATCTATTAACAGACGCACCAACAGGAAGGTATGATAATGCTTATCAGTTACCAACTGATAGCCTTATGGTTCATGCACTTACTGTAAATGATAATGTTATAGCTTATCAGCTATATGGAGATATGGCTTATGCGGATACTGCTGATTCTGATACTGTAATATGTGACTACACATACAGAGCATCAGAACAAAACTTTCCTCCTCATTTCAATATTGCTGTTATCTATTCTTTAGCTAATGTTTTTGCTGTATCTGTAGCTAGAGATGCAGGTCTTGGAGAACAAATGGCTGTCTTAGCAAACAATGCAATGCTTAAAGCCAGAAGCGTAGACTCACAACAGCAAACAACTAGAACACTTACTCAAACGAGGTTTCTTACTGAAAGGCGAAGCTAATGAGAAAAGTGAAAATTCCTATTAGTAACTTTCAATTTGGTGAAGTAAGTCCTTCTTTAATATCAAGAACTGATTCGGCTGTATACGCACAGTCTGCACAAAAGGTAGAGAATTTATTCTTGCGAGCAGAAGGTGGTGTTATTAAACGAGCAGGATTAGAACATATTTATGAATTTGATACTACATTTGAGGAAGCATCTTTTACTATTACTGTTTCCGATTATGCCAATATAATTGTAGGTTCAAGAATTAGGTTTTATAAAGGTGATGGCACATTAATTACCCTTGAGTTTGAAACGGCAGGTGGTTCTTCTCCAAGTTCTTCATCAGGAAATACACATTACGTTAGAGCAAATACAGATAACAATACAACGGCTGATAATATTTATACGGCTATTAATGCTATAAGTGGATTTACAGTAGCTAATCCTTCTGCGGCTGTTGTTACAGTTACAAGAGATGACCCTTATCATGGTAAAAATCTTGCGGTTACATCTACTGATACTACTAGATTAACTGTTACAAACTTCGGAACTACAAGTACACAGCAACATAGGTTAGTTCCTTTTGTATTTTCAGATGATGAAAGATATATTGTTTCTCTTGAGAACTTAAAGATAAGAGTTTTTTATATTAACCCTACTACAAACGCAGTATCTTTAGTGTCTACAGTAACACAAGATGTAGATAGTGCGGCACTTCCTATAACTAATACAAATATCCATGAACTTACATACGCACAAGCAGGTGACACAATGTTTTTATGTCATCAAACATTTGCTCCTATGATGCTTGTTCGTACAAGTTTAAGTACATTCCAAGTAGATAACTTTTCTTTTGATGGAAATTCAGCAGGAACATTAATACATCAACCTTATCATTCATTCCAAAGTACAGGAGTTACATTAAATCCTAATGCTACTTCTGGAAGCAGTAAGACAATAGTAACAAGTGCTAATTATTTTGATGTTACAGGTTCTAGTAATGGTTCTGAATATCCTGATTCTTTGCATAAAAATATTACTCTTAGATACAGTAGTGCTGAAATTAAAATTACAAGCGTCCAATCTGCGACATCAGCAACAGCAACTATATATGGAACACTAAAGAAAAGATTAGAGATAGATTCTTTTAGAACTACAGAAGGGGTAGCGACCATTCTGGTTACACAGGCAAATCATGGGTTTAGTGCTAGTGATGCTATTACTATTGCTAATGCTTCAGCAGTAGGAGGTATAGCTAGAACTAATATAAATGGTTCTCGTACAGTAGGTGAAGTGGTAAATGAAAATCAATATACCTTTGATGCGGCGGCTAATGCAACTTCTGCTTCAGCAGGAGGTGGAACTCCTACAGTAGAAACTCATGCGGCAAACATAGAATGGAGTGAACAATCCTTTTCTGCATTAAGAGGGTATCCTGCGGCGGTTGCCTTTCATCAAAATAGATTGTGGTTTGGTGGTACTGCTTCTCAACCAGATGGAATGTGGGGGAGTAAGACAGGAGTTTATTTTAATTTTGATGTTGGTGATGCAGATGATAATGATGCCTTAGATTTAACAGCGAGTATTGGTGAGATTAACAGCATAAGGCACATGGTATCAAATAGAGATTTACAAATCTTTACCTCTACTTCTGAGATGACTATACCTTCTTTTTCCGAAAGACCTACTACACCTGCAAATGCACAGATAAAAAGAGAAACTCCGTTTGGTGCTTCTCATGTTAGACCTCAGGTTTTTGATGGTGCTACAATATATGTTCAATCGTCAGGTGATATTATTAGAGAGTTTCTATTTACTGATTCAGAAGATGCTTATACTGCACAGGCAATTTCTATGCTTTCTTCCCATTTAATTAAGCAACCAATACAGATGACTACTCTTACTGGTGCTATAGATAGGGCAGAAAGCTATATCTTTGTGGTAGATGCAGATGGAACAATGTCTGTATTTAATTCTAATCGTATGGAAAAAAGAGCAGGTTGGTCACAGTTTACAATGCAAGGTTCTTTTCATTCAATATGCACAATAGATACTAGAGTATATGTTGTTGTTGCTGTAGATAAAGGAGCAGGTACAAGTAAGTATGTACTTTGTGAATTTAATAGCGAAAAGAATACAGACTTATCTACTGTATTTACAGGAAGTGCAGGAGTGTTTAGTGTTTCTTCTGATTTCGATAATGGTGCTATTCTTGATGTTATTTCTGGCACAGATTATCTTGGTAAGTTTACTGTTAGTGGTGGCAATATTGATGTATCTGCTGTAGATAATTCTTTAATCTCTGCTGAAATTGGTTTGTCTTTTGATGTTAATTTAAAAACTAATCCTATTGATGCTGTGGTTGGTGATGGTCCTTTAACTGGAGAGCCGAGAAGTATAACTAAAGTTACCCTTGATTTGAACAGTACTTTATCTGTATCAGTTAATTCTAAAGATTTAATTATTAGACAGGTAACAGATGACTTGAGTTTACCTAGAACTGCGGTTACTGGTAAGAAGGAATTTAGATTATTGGGATATAGCAAAGACCCACAGGTATCTATTAGCCAATCTGCACCATTACCATTGCAGGTTAATAGCATAATAGCGGAGGTTTCGTTTTAGATGTTTAATTTTTTAGCAGGTATTAATCCTATACTTGGTCTTGCAGGTACACTTTTTAGTGCCAAGCAGACTATAGATGCAGGTCGTGAACAGCAAGCACAGTATGATAGGGAATCAAAGGAATATAAACAGGCACAGCAATCTAATACTTTGGAAGCGGCAGACAATCATTTAAGAAGGTTAGCTGATTTACAAAGTGTAATTGATACTAACATAGCTATCTCAGCTATATTGGGAAGAGATGCGAGTGATAGGTCCTTAAAGGCATTAAAAGAAAAAACAAAAAGAATGGCTGAAGAAGATATGAATATCTCAGATTTTCAATACTTTGTTCAAGGTCAGAGATATGGAGACTTAGCAAGAGAGTCTACACGAAAAGGTATTGCCGCTAGGCAAGCCTCAAATATGCAAGCTATGTCTACTGTCTTTAACGGACTAACAAACTTTTCTAAGGTAAGGTAATGGTTGAGCTTTTAAAAGGTAAACGTCAGGTAGGCAGAAGAACTATCGGAGTAAACCGAGCAGACATGAGCGTTGCAAGTTCAAAGCAAACTATGGCAAATGTAGCAATGAACTTCTCTAATGCGGCTTACAAAGCGGCGGCAGAAAATTCTCAAAGAGATGCTAAAAGAGATGCCCTATCTTTAACAGCAAAAGAATTAGTTGTTCAGGACCCAGTTACAGGTAAATACAGAAATACTTTAAAAGATATTATAGGTAGTGCTAAAGAACGTAGAGGCACAGTTTATCAGGATACATTTGAACCCTATGTTAACAAAAGGGCAATGAATCTTTTTGAGATAGAATTAAAAGGAAAATCTCAAGAACTATCTATTGCTAATAGAGCCAATCCTCAAGGCTATGAACAGTCTATGACATCTTACCTTGAGTCTGCTTTTCAAAACTTTGATGGGGAACAGCAAGGAGCATTAAGTGAAATAGGTTTTGCTATTATAGCACAGGGTAAAGCTGTAGCTATAGATGAAGCAAATAGATTAGCACAAAAAGAAAGAGAAGTTCTTTTAAGTGATACTGTTAGTAAAATGTCTGATTCTATATTGGGATTTGTTTCACAGGCTAGTTTGGATTTCTCTACTGAAAATATAGGAAACCTTTTAACTACTGAACTCCCAGAACTTATTGAAGAAACTATCAGTAATAATAGAAAATTATTTAAAGATTTAGGTGTAGGTCAGGAAAGAATATTAAATGAAACTTTATTGTCTGAACAGTTCTTAGCATCTGCTAATGCGGAAATTGCAAAAAGAATATTAGGCTCTATTGATGGAAATGTAAGCATTGCAAGAGATGAAGTTCAACAGGCTATTTTCCAAAACAGACCAGATATGTTTCCTACTGGAACTATAAGTGTTGATGGAAATGAAGTTGATATACAGGAGGCATTTGCTTCTATACTTAAAACTGCAAATAAAACAAATTCAAGAGATGCTTTATTAAAGTCTGTAAATCAATCAGACAGCCTTATGGATGCTCTTGAAGCTGAAGAAAGAAGTTTAAAAAATAGACAAGAAGTAGAGTCTAATGATGAAGAGACTAGAAATGCTTATGCTGATATAGAAACTTTTACAGGAATTGCAGAACAAATAGAAGTTAATTTAGAGTCAGCACAATCTGTTCAAGATATAGCAAGTTCAGCTAGAGATATAAAAGATTTAATAAACGAAATGGAAGTTGCTAATAATACAAGAATAGGAACTACTAACGCATTAAGGCTTACTCAAGATAAATTTAATAACTTTAGAAATGAACTGCACAATAGTTTAGCTACAAACATTACAAGAGTAATGGCTAAATCAAATGTTAGTGGTGATGGTATTAAACTTGCCGCACTTGTTCTAAATAATAATGGTGAAGTTCCTGAGTTTAGAGCAAAAGATTTTAAGGCTTTGCCAAAGGCAGTTCAGCAATTAGCAAAGAATAAAGATATTCAAGAATTATCTCAAGATGCTAGATATAAAATTTCTGAAAGAATTGGTGCTTTAGGTATTGATATAGACCAAGGTGTTAGTACAGGAGTAGATTATGCAGGTCAAATACTTGCTTCTTTTAATACTGGTGGTCATGGTCAGGGTTGGTCAGAAAAACATTTAGATGCTCTTAATAATCATTTCCTTGAGTTAAGTGCTAATGATTTAAAGAATGATAAAATAGCTCCTCTCTTACAGAAAGGATATGAGAATGGTGATTTCTTCTTAGAATATAATCCTGAAGTTCATGGAGAAAGTGAATATTATAATAGAGTAGTTGACGCAGTACGAAAAGGTTTTGTGCCTTCTTCAGTTAAAAACTCTATTAAAGCATCTTTCTTAGGAGGTCGGTCATCTACACCTGAAAAAATTTATAATGCTATTCAGTTTATAAATAGAACATATTCACAAAATCAAAGCGGTGGTAGATACCACTCTTGGAATGATGATGGAGATATGAAAGATACCATGAGAAAGTATCATGCTGTTAATAGTATAACTAAAATTTATGGGGATGATAAAAGAACTTTTCCTGAAATAATTACTTTTATTAACAAAGCAGATAGTGCTGAAACGAGAAAATTAGCAGAGCAACATTATCCTAAGGGAAGTTTTGATGGATATGGTGGTTGGTTTCAAGATGTTTCTAATTTTAATGGTGGCGATAAATCAGGATTTGCATTGTTAGAAGCGGTTGTCGACCATTATTTTCAAGGCAGTCCTGCGGCTAGGCATATTGTAGGTAATTCTGTAGAATACTATGCAGTAGGTAGACAGGCAGTAGGAGGCAACAGGCCAGATAATGTTATAAATTGGCTGAATGATTTAAAGGAAGAATTTTTTGTAGATTCATCTGGAACAGTACCAGTTATATCTTTACTTGATATGGATTCTTATAGCGGAGATGGTGATTCAATAAGTTATATGTCTTTAAATAAAATTCTTACTACTGACGAACAACGACAGGCTTTTAATATATTCTCAGAATATGATGCAGATGAAGGAATTTATTCTGCAACAAAAGGCGAATGGTCATTCTTTCCAGAAAAGAAAGGTCGTGATGAAATTGAAGATTTGCCTGATATAGCTATACCTTTAACAGATACTACTGTTAATCCTTTAGGTTTGTTAAGTCGTGATGCAATATCCAGAGTTAAAGGTGGCCCTAAGAAAGCTATATTAGTTGCTCACGAAATAAGTGACACTTCAATGAATCGAACAGACTTAAGTTACACAGGCAATATACTATATATGGCTTATGGGATTGACGAGAATAATACTTTAGAGCCAATTTTTATTGAAGGTCCTGATGGGAATCCAATACATCTTCAATATCATATTAAAGATTTTCTAAACAGATTAAATGAGCCAGAGAATTAATGGAATATAGATTCGACAATTATGATGCAGATTGGACACAAGTTATTTCTCCATTCTCTGACGGCAATTATCAGCCTGACCCTACATTCTTTGAGACTGTTGGTGCTAGTTTAAGATACCAATGGTCGCCTTCATTTAATAAAATTAGGAATCAATTTACAAAAGAAATAGACCATTCATACAATCCTCTGCATGACGTACAGGGTTATGAAATGTATCAAGACGATTTGGTTCATGCAAAAAGCAAATCTCACATGAATGAACTTAAACGTCAGATTGACGGATACGAGGACAATAGAAAGATTCTTCATAATTCTAGTCTCTTTGCACAATTTGGTGCGGCATTGTTTGACCCAATTAATCTTATTGCCTTACCTCTTGGTGGTCCTGCTTATGGAATAGGTAAGTCTTTTCTTAGAGCAGGTCTTGGTGTTGCAGGTGGACAAGCTGTAGCTGAAACATTACGCCATCCGTTTGACCCTACTTCTACTTGGGGAGAGGTTGGTTTAAATATAGGTGCGGCAGGAGTTCTTGGTGGAGCAATAGGTTCTTTAGTTTCTGTACCTATTACAATACGAACAAATGCAATGTTAAGAACTGAACAGGAGTTGCGTGAGTTTGCAGGTCAAATAACAGATACCATACCTCAAACACATATAGGTCTTTTAAAGCAAAGCGAAAATCCTATGAGAACTTTTGGTAAAGCCTCAGAAGAAGATTTAGTTAGAATTGAATCAAACATGAGAGGTAATGATACTCCTTCAGCTTATGAGGCTATAGAGCAAATAAGAATAGAAAGAGCCATGAGGGAGGTTGAGAAAACACTTCCTGAAAAATGGCAACCTTATGACTTAGTGGAAAATGCCTTTACTAATTCTTGGATTTATAAAGCTATGCCAACTCCAGTAAAAGTAACATTACAAGGTGATTATATCCAAAGCCAAAAGAAAGCTATGTTAGATATAGCAGGTGATTTAGGTACAATGATAGGGATTAATAAATATGGTGGGAAATCTGAAACACCTGTATTTATAGAAGCGTCTACATACGAAGGAGAATGGGTTGGTTCTTATAAAAAGTTATTAGAATTATACGGAGAGGCAACAGGAAAAGGCGTACCTATAGAAACTAAAATGGATTTATTCTTTTTTAGAAAAGAGTTTGATGAATTTGTTTCTGACTTGAGTACAAAAAGGATGCGTCAAGATGCTGATAATGTTGTTGATGAACTTACAGATATAGACAGAAGAGGCATAAAAATACTTGATGACTTCTTTGACCCTTGGGGTAATAGGCTTGAGGAGCAAGATTTAATAATAAGAAACGTTGACCAAGTTGATAGGCAATTAGCAAGACTAGATACTGAATTAAGGTCAGTTAAAAGAAATCAGGATACCAATAATAGAATCGCAAATGGATTTGAAAAAGAATATATTATTAAATTAGAAAAAGATATTGAGTCTTTAAAAAGAACTAGAACAGCATTTTCAAGTGATGACCCTTCTATGGCTACAATGACAGGAAGATATGCTAGAAGAAGAGAAAGGTTCTATCCTAGAATATGGGATAGACAATATATTCTTGAAAACAGAAGTGAGTTAGAAAATATATTTAGAAATCATTATAGGGAACATCCTTTTATATTTAGGTATGACCCTCAAGAAAAACAATACATTCAAAAAAGATTAAAAACAGACGACAATAGTATTAATGAAAGAGTTAAGGAAACTATTGATAATATATTAGGAGATGAAAATCCTGTAACTACAGAAAACATTTCCTTTGGTCATGGTCAATCTAATCACCTTAAACATAGATTAGTTGATATTCCTAACCATATTGTTTCTGATTTTATTATAAAAGACCCTGTTAAATTAATGATGGGATATACCAATAGAGTTGCTTCTCAGTATTCTTTTGCCAAAAAATTTGGAGAAACAGACTTTGATAATGTTTTATTAAAGTTGCAAATAGAAGGAGCAAAAGCAGGTCAGTCAGTTAGGCAATTAAGAAAATATGGTAAGAATCTTAGGCACAGTTATGACAGAGTTGTAGGTCATGTTACCAGAAGTCCTATGGCTTTTAATCAAAGAGCCGCACAAGTAATGAAAGACCTAGCCACTCTTAACTATTTAGGTTCGGCAGGGTTTTCCACGCTACCAGATGCGGCAGTTGTGATGATGCAAAATGAATTAAAACCATTATTTAAACAAGTGTTCCATGTATTAGATAATCACAAGGTTCGTTTAAATGCAATGGAAGGGCAATTAGGCGGTGAAATGTTAGAAATTCTTAAAGGTGATGTAATGCTTCGCCTTGTTGAAGAAACTATGAATAACCCATTTCAAGGAGGAACTTATCAAAAAGTTCGTGGAAGAGTTATGAATGGTTATTTCATTGCTAACTTATTAGGACCAATGACAGGAATATTTAAACGTATGTCCTCAATGGCTAATGTTCATACAATACTTGCGGCATCAAAAAGATTAGCCTCAGGTAATGTGTCTGTAAAAGATAAACAATATTTAGCTAGACTTGGTATATCAAAAGAAGATGCTATTAAATTTACTCAACAACCTATTGAAGCTGAGAATGGTGTAAACTTTTTAAACTCTACAGCATGGACAGATAAAGATTCTTTGTTTAAATTTAGGACAGCCCTTAATTCTTCAATCAAACATCAAGTTTTAATGGGAACTCCTGCTGATAAACCTATTATGGTAGATGGAGTTTTTTATGTACCTATGCATGTTGCTCGGCATATTCCTTATTTAAGAGAAGATAGTATTTATAAAGGATATGCTAGAATTGAAAACGGATTACTTGGTATGCCTTTTCAATTTTACTCATATTCTCTTGCGGCTTTAAATAAAGTTACAGTTCTTTATACACAAGGCCAAGTTAGAAATAGATTTACAGGTATGGTTAGTGCAATGGGATTAGCCTATATGGGTATGCAATTAAAATATAGAAACAACCCTTGGATTTTAGATGAGATGTCTATTGAAGATAAAATAGCTAGGTCGTTTGATATGTCTGGATTGGGAGCAATTTATTCAGATATGTTTTATAAAGCTATGGCAACATCAATAGCATTAGGTGGACCAAATATAGGTGGAGGTGTTATTAATCCTAAGTTTCCTCCTCAAACTGATACTCCTATCTTAGATACTACTACAGGTATAATGGGTGCAGGAGCAGGTATAACTTCAGATTTAACTAAAGCGGCAGGTAAGTTTCTTGCAGGTGATACAGGCGAAGGAGCAAAGGAATTTATTAGAAATCTTCCTCTCATGCGTTTATGGTTTTTAAAAGAATTAACAAATGACATGACAAGAGCGATTGCAAGTGGTAATAGATACTAAGGGGTACAAGACATGACAATAAATGTTTCAGACAATACACCAAGAAAGAGTTATACTCTTAATCAGGGAGCAAGCTCTCAAACTGCTTTTGAAGTAGACTTTGAGTTCTTTGCTGATGCAGACTTAAATGTGTATGTAAATGATGTTAAGAAAACATTAACTACTCATTACACTACTTCTGCTAACTCAGGTAATAGTGCATCTCATGTTTCAGGTAGCACAGGTTATATACATTTTACTACTGGCAATGCAGTAAATCCTTCTTCAGCCGCACAAGTTGTAGTTATAACAAGGTCTATTGCATTAGACAGAACAACAGACTTTCCTGCTTCTGGTGCTTTTAACATTGGAACATTAAATACAGAACTTGATAGACTTGTAGCTATACAAGCAGATATTAATGATACTTCTTCAAGAGGTGTAAGACTTCAGGATTCAGATAGTGCAGTATCAATGGAGTTGCCGTTACTTGCTTCAAGAAAAGGAACAGTCTTAGGCTTTAATGCTTCTACTGGAGCCGCAGAAGCAGGTCCAACTATTACAGCAGTACAATCTTTAGCAGACGTTACTACTTCTATTAATCTTTTAGGTACTGCGGCAGTAGTAGAAGATATGGGATTGCTTGCGACTTCGGCAGTGATTGAGGACATGGGATTATTAGGCACATCTGCAAATGTTACAGCTATGGGATTGTTGGGTGTCTCTAGTGTAATAACAGATATGGGTATTCTAGGTACTGCGTCTTGTGTAGAGGATATGTCTATATTAGGCACAACGGCAAATGTAGCGAATATGGCTTTGCTTGCGACCACTGATATAATTCAAGACCTGAACACCCTTGCGACATCTGCAATCGTGGAGGACTTAAATCTCCTTGCCACAAGTAGCGTGATTGCAGACATGGCGGCATTAGCAGGTTCAGGTGCTAATCCAAATATTACCTCATTAACTGCAAGTGGAGCAATTACTGGTGCAACTGTTGAAGCTACTGGGGATACATCCGCAGGAGATAATGCGGCTATTGGATATACAAGTGCAGAAGGTTTAATACTTACAGGTCAAGGCTCAACGAATGATGTAACTATTAAGAATGATGCTGATACTGATGTAATAGAAATACCAACAGGAACAACCAATGTAACTATTGCAGGAAACTTAGGTGTAGGTGGTACTGTTACAGGTACAGGTACATCAGTGTTTGCAAGTTTAGATATATCTGGTGATGTAGATGTGGATGGTACATTAGAAGCAGATGCTATGACGTTGAATGGTACAGCTATAACAACAACAGCAACACTATCAACTGGTATATCAAATACAAATGTAGTTAAGATTGATAGCTCTTCTGTTGCTGATGACGAGTATGCAAGGTTTACAGCAAATGGTTTAGAGAGTAGAAGCACCTCTGAAGTTCTCTCTGATATTGGAGCGGCAACACAAGGTTTCGCAATAGCAATGGCAATTTGCCTATAATTAAGGAGAAAAAATAATGGCTCAAGATTTTCGGAACTCATTGCAAGATGATTTGCCTACATCTCACAGTGATGCCAATAGTCTGTTATGGACTGGCGGTAATTATGATGCAGTAGTTGGTTGTCGATTTGCAAACATAACCACATCACCAGTAACAATAGATGTCTATATTAGGAATAGTAGCGGACCAACAGATTATTATTTACTGAAGAATGGACCTTTGCCAGCAGGGTCATCATTTGAACTGATTGCAGAAGGTAGCAAGATTGTTTTGAAAAGTGGTGATGTGCTTTACGCAATAGCAAGTGCGGCAAATTCAGTAGATGTTGTTACATCCGTTGTCGATACAATAAGTGCATAGGTGAAAATATGAGTGGATATATAGGTCAAAATGGAGAACAGACTTCTTTTGAAGCGGTAATCCAACAAAGTGAAAATACAATACAACAGTCGGTTGAAATAGAGGCAACCAATAATGCAGTCAATGCAGGTCCAATTACGATTGGAGCTAGTGCTACTGTAACTGTCTCAGGAACATGGGTGATAGTATGAGTAAGTTACAAGTCGAAACAATTTCTCACACAAATAATACTACTGCACAAACTATTGACTCAACAGGAAGAATACTAACTCCTGCTAGACCTGCGTTTTTAGCTTATGATTCATCTTCTGGTTGGAGGGATTATACTGCTCATGGAGGAGCCGCAGATATGGTGTGGGGTGGTGAACGATTTGACATTGGTGGTAATTTTAATACATCCACGGGAAAATTTACTTGTCCAGTAGCAGGAATTTATTATTTTAATTGTTGGGCTTATGTGGCAACGAGTGTGCATAAAAATTACTTATACCTAACTAAAAATGGTAGTAGTGTACAATCACTACTGATGGATAATGATGGTGACAATGAAACAGCAGTAGTATCTGGTCTTGTTCAGTGTTCTGCAAATGACCTTATTCACATGAAATATCAGTGTGATACTGATGCTACTGGAAATGTATATTCAGGTGGTAGTGAACAATGGACTGGATTTGAAGGGTTTTTAATAGGATGAGGAAATCGATATGACAGCAGAAATAAGCCATTTTAAAAAAGTAAGAAACGCTAAATTAGCAGAGTCGGATTGGACACAAGCGGCAGATAGTCCTCTTTCAGACAGTAAAAAAGCTGAATGGAAAACATACAGACAAACTTTAAGGGATTTACCTAGTAAAGTTACACCTAAGTTTTTATCTAATAGTCCTCGTATTGACGAGTCTGACTTTCCAACAAAGCCGTCATAGGAGGAATAGATGTCAACAATTAAAGTAGATTCCGTTGTAAATAAAAGCGGAGATTCAGACTCAGGGTTGGACTTGGGTACTAATGATGTTGTGAAGGTGAACATTGCAGGAGCAGAAAAGGCTAGGGTGGATTCTGATGGCAGACTATTAATGGGCAAGACTGCTAATACTTTTGCTGATGTAGGTACTATGATAGCCCAAAATGGAGAAGTAAACCTTACTCGTGCAGGAGGTGTTCCACTATATATAAGACGAAACACTGATGATGGTGATATTTTAGTTTTTTATGGGGGTAGCGTTACTGCAGGGTCTATAGGCACTAACAATGGCGGTGATTTATACATAGGAAATGATGATTCTGGTCTTTTATTTGCAGGAGGTAGTGATGCAATTATACCTTGGGACCCATCTGGCCCTTCTTCAAGAGATAATGCTATTGATTTAGGTTTGTCTAGTCATAGATTTGATGACATTTACGCAACCAATAGCACAATCAATACATCTGACGAAAACGAAAAACAAAACATTGCCTCTTTCACAACAAAAGAATTAGCGGTAGCGACCAAACTATCTGCCTTGTTTAAGACATTTAAGTGGAAAGATAAGGTAACTGAAAAGGCTGATAAAGCTAGGACACATTCAGGTATTGTTGCACAACAAGTTAAGACTACGTTTGCTTCTGAAGGTTTAGATGCGACTAACTATGGATTGTTTATTAGCACTACTTGGAAAGATGATGATGGCAAAGAACAAACACGCATGGGTGTACGTTATCCTGAACTCTTTAGTTTTATCTTTGGTTCTATTGAAGCACGACTAACAGCACTGGAGGCAAAGTAATGGTTAGTGAAATCAAAGCAGACAAGTTACTAAATCAATCTGGTGACCAAGATAGTGGCATTGACCTCTCAACCAATGATGTTGTGAAAGTAAATATTGCAGGGTCGGAGAAGATGCGAGTACATTCTGATGGACTGGTTGGTATTGGGGAAAATTCACCGACTTCAGCCCTCCATGTCAAAGGTGGTGCAGGAGCGAACATAGCTATTCAATCTACGGCAGGTTCACACTGGAGAATAGGTGATGCAGTTGGTTCTTCTAATGGAAATTTAGTTGTTTATGATTATACTAACTCTGCGGCTCGTAGTATACTTTATCCCACTGGTAGAAACCAACAGTTTTCAAATTTAAGTGGACATGGACAAAAACATGAGAACACTCATTCGTCAGACCCCAGTATTTTGTGGTTACATATGTCTGGTACTGCCCCTGATAACAACTCTAACTATTTTGCATATTGTGGTGATAACGCAGTAGTAAGATGTATTATTTACAGTGACGGAGACCTTGTTAATCACGATAACTCGTATGGTTCAACTTCTGATGAAAGAATTAAACAAGACATCAAAGATGCTAACTCTCAGTGGGATGATATTAAAGCATTAAAAATTCGTAACTATAAAAAGAAAGATGATGTTGTTCAGTACAAGGATAAGGCTTGGGAGCAGATAGGTGTAATAGCTCAAGAACTTGAAGCATCAGGAATGGATAAGTTAATTAAAGAAGCTGACCCTTCTGAGGGTGATATTCGTTCTTCATCAGACTTTGGAACTTTATATGAAGATGGGGATACTATTCCAGATGGTAAAAAAGTTGGTGATGTTAAAGAAGTTAAATCTAAAGTTAAAAACGTAAAATATTCTGTACTCTATATGAAAGCAGTTAAGGCACTCCAAGAAGCAATGACTAGGATTGAAACTCTTGAAACTAAAGTAAAAGCACTGGAGGCTAAGTAATTGAGTAAGCCAACTCTAAACTCTCTTGATACACGCACAGCTAAACTTGAAACTGAAACCAGTATTCAATTCAGGGATTTGTTTAATCGTGTTAAGCGACTTGAATCTATCATGCTTGCTTCTACTGGTGCTACTCTCCTTTTATTAATAAGTATAGTTATACGGATGTAAGATGGACCCTCTTACTATAAGTGCGGCTATCTCAACTGCGACTGCCGCATTTGGGGGTATTAAAAAAGCGTTCATGGCAGGTAGAGAACTTGAGGCTATGACTCAAGATTTATCTAAATGGATGGGTGCTGTATCTGATGTAGCTAATATAGAGAAGAGAGCAAAGAATCCCTCTATGTTTACCAAAGTTTTTAATGGTCAGTCCATTGAGCAGGAAGCTATCGAAGCATTTGCGGCTAAGAAAAAACTTGACCAACAAAGAGATGAGCTTAAAACTTTCATTATGTTTACACACGGAACAAAAGCATGGGATGAGTTAATTCAAATGGAAGGACAAATCCGTAAGCGTAGACAAAAGGAAGTTTATGAAGCACAAGAGCGTAGGGAAAAAATTATATTCTGGACTATTGGCATCTGTACCTTTGGTATCGGCATTGCTATCCTCATTGGTTTTACTTATGGTCTCGTCCTGCTTGACAGACGCACATGAACATTACTACAGACCCACATTAGATAATGGTGGATATACTATATGTAGACTAAAGAAAGTTGAAAAAGTACATGAATCATTTAGAGGAAAAACAACAAGACAATATTGGTGCTTATACGAAGGAGCAAACAATAGTGGGGGAATCGAAATCATGGAGAGCATTGACGCTTGCCCTCGTCAAATCGTATGTCTCTACGAACCAAGAGAAAAAAGAATCACAGTTAAAGACTTATTAAACTCAATGAAGGAGGCTTTTAAATAATGGCTGAAGTTACAATGGAAAGATTCTTGAGGTGGAAAATACTTCCTCGCTTAATGATGATAGCAATTACTATCATGTGTTTTCAAGTTACTCTCTGGATGATGAGTTTAGAAAATCCTTCTATTGAGCAATCTGGTTTTTGTTCAGTAGTGTTTGGTTGCTTTAGTGCTTGCTTCTCTCTTTGGTTAGGGAGTGAAAAGAAATAATGCTTTGGGGTTATATACATTATTGGGAGTTGTGGCTTGTGTTAATGATAACTGCTAATACTACAATTAATTACATTCGCTTAAGAGTTGAAAGAAAAAAGAAACAATAGTATTATAAAATAAAAAGGAGATTGCTATGCCATCTGGGAAAGGAACTTACGGAAGTAAGAAAGGTAGACCACCTAAGAAGCCAATAAAAAAACCTAAATGATAGGTACACTACTTACATCAGTTAGTTCTCTAGCCTCTTCTTATCTTGAGGGTAAGACTGCTATTCAAAAAGCAGAAGCTACCATCAAGATGAAAGAAGCAACAGGAGAAATTGATTGGGATTTGGCGGCAATGAGAGCTAGTCAATCTTCTTGGAAAGATGAGTGGTTGACTGTACTTTTTTCTATACCTTTGGTATTATGTTTCTGTGGCGAGTGGGGTAGGCAGATAGTAACTGACGGCTTCCTTGCTCTCTCTGGGATGCCGACTTGGTATCAGGTAAGTTTGGGCAGTATTGTTGCGGCATCATTCGCCACACGAAGTGCTAAGAAATTTTTCAATCCAATAGGGAAAAAGAAATGACATTCAGATTATCAAGTAGAAGTATAGAAAGATTAGAAGGGGTTAACCCAGTTCTTGTAGATATAGTAAACCTAGCTATTACTAAGACTAAAGTAGATTTTGGAGTTTCATGTGGGGTAAGAACTTTGGATACTCAAAAGAAATTAGTTGAGTCTGGTAAATCTCAGACTATGAATAGTTATCACTTACTTCAAGATGATATGACAAGTTGGGCAGTGGACTTGGTTGCTTATGTAGATGGAGATGTATGTTGGGAAGTAAATGTATATGATGATGTTGCTGATGCTATACAATCAGCATGTAAAGAAATAGATACAAAAGGTTTTCGTGTTAGATGGGGTGGTGCTTGGTCTGTGTCTGACTTAGCTAAGTGGGATAAGAGTATGGAAGAAGCATACCTATCATACATAGACTACAAGCGTAATTTAAAACAGAGACCTTTTTTTGATGGACCTCACTTTGAACTCAACAAGTGAAGCTCCTCTTCAGTTAAGTTTAGGCTTTGAAGAATGTGTAGACGAGATACCTTTTGAGTCTGCTCCTCCTGAACAATGGCTTTATCTTCTCTTTTGCGAAACAGTTGAGAACACGGAGAGCAGTAATACTTCTTGTTAGTTTTTATTACTGCTGACTCTCCACACCGAGAACACTTCCACTCATTAATTATAACTTGTTGCTTTTCCATTTAGTTTCCTTTTAAGTTTCTGTATCATCTTTTCTTTCTGAGAATTATCTTTCAATAATTTTTTAATCACAGAGTTCAAAGAATCTATCTCATATTTAATTGCTCTATCTACACCAGAATAAACGGAGTCCATTCTATCTGCTATATCTGTTATTCTTTTTTGTTTCTTTGCCATTTAGATTTCATCCTATCCCATTCCTCATTTAATATATCTACATGACGCTCAACCTCAGGGTTGTTAATACGCTCTCCGCATTTACATCTAATGTTTTTAAATTGTATGTGGCCTAGATGGTGCATCATTTTGCAATGAGGGCATTGGATTATTACCTTGCCCTTCTGGTCTTGCCCTTGAAATATTTTACTCATTATTCTTTACTAAGTTATCTATCCATCCTTGTATAGATTCAGGAGTCCAGACTATTCTTCTTTTGCCTATCTTTATTGGTTTAGGAAACATCCCTTCTTTCATTTGTAAATAAATAGTTCCACGAGCCAAGCCTGTTATATCTATAACTTCTTTAAAATCAAGAAAGTTAGACTTTGAATATTTAATATGTGAAGAGTAATGTTCATGCACTGCTATCAATTCTTCAAATTCATTTTGAAATCTTTCTTTAAACTTTTTGTTTGTAAATAAAGCATGCACCAAAGTAGATATTATATAATTGCTTTGCTTTTCTTCTGTATTAGTTTGCCAATACTTATCTTCATCCATATTAAATTTCCTCGTTTTTTTCTAATTTCCTCAGGAACTTTGGTCTGTCTGGAGGGAGTTTGATATACCTATATCTTTCATAACAGTTCCCTTCCAAACGACCATAGTTTAAATGCTTCACCATTTGTACACACAAGTCTTTATCCTCAAACTCTAGTGCTACAATCTGTAGACTAGAAGTTATAAGTACAGCAATGTATGTGATAAAGGTCATGGTTTGTTGGCAAGGTGGAGCGTTGGAGAGATACCACCTTGCCTATCTTTAGGGAGAAAGATTCAGAATGGTACGACATCATCATCATCTGCGTCAACCCTGCTATTAGTAAACTTAGCCGTTTCTTCTGCGGCTTGTTTAGGACTTATATATTCCTTCTTCTCCTCTATCTTCATTGAAAGAACTGTACCTCTAGCAGTTTCTTTTTGCCAACAAGCTATTCTCTTGTCTCCTCTATCTGTAGATATAGGACCACTATACTTTGGTGAGTTTTCGCTAGTAACATTGTTCTCGTATAACCTGCCAACCTTTGCATAGAGTTCCCTATGCTCGTTGCCATCAGGGTAAGTTTCTTTTACTAGGATAATTCTTTTATTAAAGCCTTCATCATCCCACTTACCTACACCAACAAGTTTAGTCTTATCAGGGTCTACAGTAAATATAGCGGCAGTATTTGTGTTATCATAATCTGACATTGTTTCTCCTTAAAATGGGTTGTCATTATTTTTCTTGTCGTCAGCGACATACTTGCTTCCATCTTGCTTGCCTAAGAAGATATCAGCATCACAACCAAGATGTGATAGTGCTTTAGTTAAAGCATCTGTCATTGCCATCTTGGCGGCTTCCTCGTTTGGTCTTTTCATACCATCAGACATAAGAGTTCTTGAACCTCCTACTGGTCCATAGCTAAACTTATTTGCCCAATCATAAATAGTAGCAGTCCACCATATTGTAACTTTAGCTATAACTACAACAGTTGTACCTGCCGTTGGATAATCATACTCTACTTCGTATCCCCAACCTTTACCTACTGGACCAAAAGTTTCTGTCATCTTTTTTATCTGGTATTGTGGGTCTATTGATGTAAACTTTCTTGCACCAAATGATACTGGCTTAAGAGACTTTGGGTCAGACTTACAAATCCTATTCCAATAGGTCATGTTCTCTTTAATTTCTAAAGACCTTTCTAAATCTACATCTTTAGGTTGTTTCTTTTTAACTTCACTCATCACTCTCTCCTTTAATTGTGATTCGGATTGCTCCTCGTTTATCTTTCTTGAGGCTTATCTTATCATTATAAACCTCTCTCTCTTGCTCACCAATAAGAGTTTTAATCTCCTTCTTGGTTTCTTCAAACTCTTTAGCTGAACTCTCTTGCTTTATATATTTAGCAGAGAGTTCGCTAAAGTAGTTGTTCCCATTCATATCTTTAGCCACTAGCTTATCTATAGCTATAGCATCTATCTTTTTCTCAGGTTCAAACTGCCCTTCTCTATCTTCTGGTTCTTTATCTTCTGTTACAAATTGCCAGAACTTAGAACATTCTGTTATTATTTCTTTCTGGTATTCATAGTCAGGTGCTACATGAACACACTCCCATCTATTGTTTCCAAATATGTTTGAGAAGTACATGCCATCTACTCTACTATGGGTATACCTTTCTCCCATTAAGTATAAATAGAATTGAAGTTGTGGCATATATCTAACAAGTTGCTTGTTCATTGTGTTGAACTGATGGGTATGCTTACACTCTATACCTGCATAATTGTTATCATCTGTATGTATAAGACCATCAACATGACCACGAAGGAAGCCAGATATAAACTCACAAAACTGTGAATCAAATGCAGATAACATTGTGTATGTTTTATAAAACCATTGTAAGTTAAATGGCTCAGACATAACTCCCATCTGTACTGCAAAGTTATCTGATAAATCTTCTGGTTCTACTCTGCCAGTTTTCTCTAGCCAAAGTTGGTGCCAGTCACCATTCATAATTCTAACGGCATCACTGCCGCCTAAGAAACCTTTACGTTCCATCTCTCTCTCCTTTGTTGTGTTAGGGTAGACCGAGCAAATGTTTTACACAGGCATGGTAAAATATAAATCTACCCTAACTATTTAAACTTCTATTGCATAAGTGCAACGAAGTCAATCTATTGATTTTGCAACCTGCTCAATTTTATTACGCAAAGCACATCTAAAATTATAAGAACTTCTAAATTGATTAACGAAATCTACAAGGTAAGGATAGTTGGGTGCTATCTCTGGTTTTGTAGGTATAATTTTAATGGCATAAGCTACACAATCAGCAGGAAATGTGCTTAAACTATCAGCTAATATCTCCAATCTCTTATGCCTTGACTTATTATCCTCGCCATAAGGGCGTTTTAAAAGGAATTGCAGGGCCGTGAGCTGTGCAAAAAGACTTTCCTTACGTTGAGGTACAAGAAATTGTTTAACAAGTCTCCATGCCTTAATTACAGCCTCCTTATTATTTGATTCAAACTTGATTGTGTTCTTAGTTGATAAGAACTTTGCTTTAGGTATAGAATCTAACTCCTCTTTGAGAAGCCTATCGTTCTCATAAGGTGGTCTAATAAATTCTTCCGTCATTTTAATTACGATATGATGTTGTTCAATAGCATCTATCATTGGTTCACTTATGCCACCTTCTTTTCTTATAGGTGTAACATTATTCCATTGTATCTTTTTCATTACTCTCTCCTTTATAATGTTTTTCAAGATATTGTTTATGAGACTCTAGTAAATCATTGGCAACATGATTGCCTAACTTTTTCCATAGTCTTTCGAATACATCCCCATCAATAATAAGGCAGGTCTTAGGCTTGCCTACTTTTCTTTTGAAGAAAGCTATGTCTCTTCCTTCAAGCACAGAGAACGCATTGGGGAAACTTGATGCGTCTCTGTACTTTATCTCTGTAATTAATTTCTCATCTAATATATCTACAACTAAGTCACCTGAATATTCACCACCTAGTGAGCCACTAAGTGGTTGTTTCTTAACAGAAAAACCTAATTCAGTTAGCCATTTGAGGAACCATCTTTCATGATAGCTCCCTTTTATTTTGCTTTTGCTTGGCATTAGTCTCTCTCCTTTTGCCTTTAGCTAATTGTCTAATAGCTTTGTCTACTTTCATTGCAGTAGAATACCTTAACTCTGTTCCTCTTAAACTTCTGTAATAGGTAGAGTAAGGTATCCCTGCAAATTCAAATGCCTCAGGTAACGGCACTCCTCTCGCTTTGGAATTGATTATTAGACTGTCCAGATATGTTTGCATACTCTTCTTCTACACTATCGTCTTGCACATTTGCAAGTGTATTATGCAATGCCTTGATAGTATCTCTTCCACGCTCTGTTAAATCTATAACATCTTTGAAGAAGGTTGGGCATCTCTTCGCAGTAATAAGCTCTCTTCTTTTAAGAATAGTTAAACAACTATTAACAATAGGATGCTCCATGTTAAGAGACTCCATAATAGTATGGACATTAGCTTGCCTCATTTTATTCTGAAGAACTGCTATACATACAAGAACCATCTTTGAGTTATGACTTAGCTTGTCTAATAATTCCATTTTATATTTAGGATATATATCAACCATCATATTAAATCCCATCTCTTAGGCTATCAATAATATCGTCATCATTGAAAGCAGGTTGTGTTGTTTTAATATCAAACTTAACATGAACTTGTTTGTTCTGTATTGTAGATATATTAAAAGCCAGGTTATATTTCTCTGACATTTCTTCAATAGCCATTAAGATTTCTCTTATGCTTCTTGATTCTGTACTCATGATTCCTCTCCTTCATTAAAGTAACTATATTTACGACTCCGAGTTTGGAAGAACCCTTCATACTGAGGGAACTCATCCATAAACTTACGAGCATAATGACTAATCCATCCGTCATTTAGTTTATAATCTGCTCCATCTTCTCCGATTGCTGTATCCCATCTCATTCTATGAAACACAGCTTTGGCTGAGAAGTAATCTCGTTTGGAAGCTACTTGCATAGTATACTTAATAAAGCCTTCCCATATATGAGGGTTATCTCTATGATACCTTACAAAATTTTCTTGTGTATATTCTCCACTAGGTTTCATACTTCATCCCCTTTGCATTTAATAAAGTATCTTCTATACCTTTAGCAATCTCTGCTTGGATACTCATAGATACTTCCCATGCTTTGCTACCTTCAATAAAGAACTCTGCTTGTGCGATTGGGTTTTCTTTATAAAGTATTTCTGATGCAGTCATAATAGATTGGGGGTCGCTAAACAAATGGCCTAACTTATTGCCAAGTTCTTCTGGACTAAACTTTCTTGTAAATTCTACACTCATTCTATCTCTCCTTCTATATCTATAAGTAAATTAAGTTTAAGTTGGTTGTTATCCTCTTCAAATGTATAGCTCCATTCTTTCA
>TARA_R100001463_G_scaffold21197_2_pt1 | contig 27672 bp, 19 predicted proteins | sample TARA_R100001463 | Tara Oceans TARA_R100001463 (sample SAMEA2622242) | marine metagenome | biome: marine biome (ENVO:00000447); feature: deep chlorophyll maximum layer (ENVO:xxxxxxxx); material: "saline water (ENVO:00002010), including plankton (ENVO:xxxxxxxx)" | depth 40 m
TATACAAGCTTTTTTTAAAATAAATGAAAATAAATTTTGCTAATAATAGGCACGCACATGCACGCACACGCGTACAAGGCTCTCCTACGCACACACGCGCGCGTACGGGTAACGCGAACTCAACGAAAAGCTCGAACGCGAACGGAGCAAGAGGGGGGTGGCTTCTATATATAGTACTACCCACAGATTTTTCAGCTAATTTTCAAAACAAGGTATGAGGGAGGCGGGGGAGCTATTGGGCTATACGGATGTTGGGGCTGCTCCCCCTTGGGACAAAGCTTAATTTTATTAGGTATACATCTTTTTAGGTATACTTGGTTAACTGATACTTGGTGAGTTTTCGATGGTTTAGATAGAGACTACCCTACCCCTATAATAAGAATAAGGTTCGTCTCTAATCTGATACCTGGAGCCGTTTCCTGATAAGATACAATCCTCAAGTATAGTTGGAATTGCGGATAGTTTTATTTATAATCTATACATTACAAGGCAACCTTTACTATCTTCGACATGGCTTCTCACTGTGCCTTAAACCCCTTTTAGTAGTGAGTTTTAAATCTAAGTGCTAAAAGTATCAAACCAACCCACTTAGATGTCAAGCAGCTTAATTTATAACCTTTTCTTTTAAAGTTCCAAATTTTTTTTTATATTATATTGTGGAAGTTAAATGTAGAAATATAGTATTTGACGTTTTTACAAAAGAAGAAGCCACTACTTTGGGGATTAAATACAAAAAAGACTGGCGGAATGCTGATAAAGGCGACTGGATACTTACATCGGACAATAAAGTCCTACAAGTCCTTAAAAAACGACAAGAAAACAAGAAAGATAGAAAGAAACCTGTTGTTTATATAAGAACTGGGTATGGCGAAGTTCCTACTTACAAGTCTAATATATATGCATATAAATATAATGACTACTGGGAAAAGGACTGGAACTATGATTTAGTGCGAGATGTAAAGCCTACTGTAATGCAAACCGAGTTTGTACGCAAACTTGTTAAGTATGGAGAACTTGATGGGGTTGGAGAGTTTACACAAGAAAGTATTGTAAAGGCATACCAATCTATTTATAGTGATAATAACCCTACGATGGCACTAAAACGTGGTAGGGCAGTATTGAAGAAAAAAAGCGTAAGGAATCTTATGAGTGAACTAATGAAAGATAAATTTGATAATATAGGTGTTGATGATGATTATATTGCAGATACCTACAAAGAATTTATAGAAAACACAAAAATGCCACCGAATGTTAGATTAAATGCATTAAATAGAGTAAGTACGCTTAGAGGGCATGACGATAAAAAAATAGAACAAATAGAAGGTTCTACGTTAATTGCTATGTCTGATGGAGATAAAAAGCTACTTGCAGAAGTAAGGAAGACATTATCAGATGATGAATTAGATAAATTTATGCAGAAAGGAGAATTTGATGGCATCACTGTTCGCAAAACTACCAGCAATCAGAGAAGTGGAAGTAAATCTTGACGTGTTAGAGGGTATTTTACATGTAGGAGATAAAAGTTATGAACTTGAAGGTGATGTTCGTGACGTTATGGACGCTATGCTTGCAGAGGTAACATTCTTAGAAAACGTAATAGAACAAATACAAGGACCTATAGACCGAGAAAAAGTATGATAAACTACGATTTAAGTCCTGAAGAAAAAAAAGATATAGTAAAACGGATGTATCTTGATGTATTTTTCTTTGCTAAAGTTATATTAGGCGACAAAAACTACCCAATGCACTACCATGTTCGTAGTAAAAGCCCTGCATTTCACAGGGAAGTTATAAATAACTTACTACATTTAAAAGAAGGGCAAAAAATGGCGATAGTTGCGCCTAGGGGACATGCAAAATCAACGCTTGTTTCGTTAATATACCCATTACATCGAATATTGTTTGCTGAAGAGCGATTTATATTATTAATATCAGAATCTGAAATGCAGTCTAAGTATTTGTTAGAAACAATAGGTGACGAAATAGAGTATAACGAAAAATTACAATTTTTCTTTGGTAAACGTATGGGCGACGTTTGGGGTAAAGAAGAAAAAGAAATTATAACAGAATTTAATCCAGATGGAAGTCCAGCAGCCTCATGTAAATTAATGGTTAGAGGTACTGGTCAAAAAGTTAGGGGTCTTAAGTATGGTGCTTATAGACCTACATTGACAATAATAGATGATGGTGAAGGTGACGGAAACGCACAAACTCCAATGGCACGAGAAAAATTTAGACGGTGGATAGATACGTCAGTAGTACCTGGTTCTGATGACGGTAAAATAGTTTTTGTTGGTACAATTGTAGATGAAGACGCATATTTAAACACTGTAGCTGGCTCACGAGCCTTTAATGCCCATGGAGAAAAAAAGATTAAAGGATGGAAGTCATTATTTTACCAATCAATTTTACAAGATACAGAAGCACATGAGTTTTTAGCTTCTGGAAAGGAAATTAAAGATGAAAATAACGAACCTAAAGTTCTTTGGGAAGACAGGCGTCCTTACAGCTGGCTATTGGAGCGGCGTGAGGAAGCGCAAGCAAAGGGAGATGTTGGATACTTTTTCCAAGAGTATCAAAATGTCCCAATGGATGACTCTTTTCGTGTCTTTAAGCGCGATGATGTGCAGTATTACGATGGTTATTATTCTCGTGATGGTGAGATTGACACTTTGGTTATTAGGGACGGTGAGTCGTCTCGTAGAGTTCCCGTTAATATTTTTATGGGAGTTGACCCTGCGTCTTCTGAGAACATTAAAGCGAACTATACAGTAATAATGATAGTGGCAGTCGATGCCGATTTCAATATTTATATAGTTGACTACTTTAGAGGCCAAGTATCTCCAATGGATGGAGCAGATAAACTATTTGAACTAGCAGATATGTATAGACCTAAAGGTATTAACATTGAGGAAACAGGACATGTTATGTTAGCTGACTATGTTCAAAAGGTATCTAAAAAAACTGGAAGATACTTGAATATATCTCCAAAGAAAGCAATACAAAAAAAGTTTTACAGAATCAAATCAATGCAACCAATGTTTGCATCTAAGTCTGTATTTTTAAAAAATGACCAAACAGAGCTTCTGCAGGAGCTTTTAGGGTTTAAAGAACATGCATTAACTACTAAAGATACACTTGATGCATTAAAATGGGCAACTGAAGATATTTTCTCTCCGCTATTAGAATATGACGATAGCGGAGAGTATTATATGCCAGATTCTACTCCTATGTGCGACTGGGAAACAGGGGAAATAATATACAACTAAATAAAGTACTTTGAAACGTATTAAAAAAAGTATTAAAATACGAGCATAAAACTATGATAAAAATCCAAAATTTAGAAATTCCAGAATTAGAAGCCGAAGACGTCAGAAATGAATATACTCAGTATGACCATGAAGGCGATGAATTTCGTTATCAAATGGCAGAAGATTATGATTTTTATTTAGGCAAACAATTAACCGAAGCTCAAAAAGAATATTTAATGAGCGTTGGTCAACCTCCAGAATCTAATAACAAAATAAGACCTGCAGTAGAACAAGTCCTATCTAACATGGCATCAACAAAACCAGAATGGGATGTCGAGGGAGTAGGGTCTGACGATGGCAGGATAGCTGGTATATATAATAAAATCTTAGATGAAATATGGTACAGCTCTAAAGGAGATACTCAATTTAGAACAGCCTGTAAAGATTTTATTGTTAAAGGCCTATGTTATTTGTATGTATATCCTGACTACCAGGCAGACAATGGATTAGGGGGAATAAGATTTAAAAGAATTAAACCTGAAGCAGTATTTGTAGACCCTAATTCATCACTCCCTGATTTTTCCGATGCGTCTAGTATAATTTATACTGATTTACATACAAAAGAATCGTTAAAAGTTTTATTTCCAGATATTGCAGATAAAATTGACGATTTAAAAGAAGATTACGATACTGACGAAGAAACTAGTGGAAACTATAATAGAGATGACATATATACAAGAGGAGATGCAACTCACGACCAGCAACCTACTGTTAGAAAATTTGTGCGTTTTGCCAAGGTTAGCATTCCAAGTGTTTTAGTTACAGAACTAGTTACAGGAAAAAGTCAAATATTTGACAAAGAAGCATATGAAGAATTACAAGCAGACAAGAAATATCAAGAATTAATTGACCAAGGGTCTGTAACAGAAAAAATTATTTATACAACTAAAGTAAGAGAAACGTGTGTTGTAGGAGATTTAATATATTATGATGAAATTTTACCAATAGATTCATACCCTATTATACCAGCATGTAATGAGCATACTGGAACTCCTTATCCATCAGGAGATGTAAGACACGCTAAAAGTCCTCAACGAATGTTAAATAGAACAGAGGCATTATTAATATCGCATACATCAGCAACTACAAATTTTAAATTAGTTGTAGAAGATGGTGCAATTGACCCTAAAGAATTACAAAAATGGAATATACCAAATGCTATTATAAGAGCAAACCCAGGTGCGCTAAGAGATGGTAAGATTAAAGAATATGCACCTCCTGCAGTATCTAGTCAATTATTTACAGAAAAATCTAGATACGAATTAGATATTGAACAAGTATTTGGTTCTTATAAATTTTTACAAGGATACGGAGAAGGCTCACCAGGAACAGTAGGTGAAGCACAAATTATAGAAGAATCTGTATCAAAAAAACAGGGATGGAAAGTTATGCCTGTTTATGATATGCTAACAATAGCAGGAAAAATTATATCTGCATGGATACCTTTTGTGTACAACCAAGAAAGAGTTGTAAGAATAACAAGTCCAAATGGAATGATGGAAGATGTAAAGGTAAACGAAGCAGTAATGAATAAAAATGGAGAAATTGAAAGATTATATGATATAACTACTAACTCTATAGATATAAGAGTAGTTGTAGGTTCTACAAGAGCTAAATCTCCAATGGCTGACCTACAAAGAGATATACAATTAATGGGAGCTGGTATTTACGATAAAACACAAGTTATTATGAATATGAGAACAGATGACGATAAAGCAAACCTTATTCAACGTCATGGAGAAATATCTCAATATCAGCAAACTATACAAGGTTTACAAGAGCAGGTTAAAAAACTCTCAGGTGACTTGCAGACAAGAGAACGTGAGTTGTTCCATACTAAGATGCGTGCAGAAGTATCAGAAGCTACTAAAAATGTTTCACAAGCAGTTTCTAATATAAAAGCAACAAGCAAAATAGAGGAAGAACGTCAACGTAACAAGACTCAGCAAGTAGCGAGTGATTTAGCCAATGCTGCAAATTCGGTTAACTCAGAAAAACAAGCCCCTGAACCAAAACCATCGGTAATAGGGTAACTTAAACACAAGGAGCATCGTAATGGCAGACGACCAAACACAACAAGTAGAAACTAAAAGCGAAGATAACCTTAATATGATAGACGTTTTAGACGACTTCAATCAAGGCTCTTCTGAAGAACCTCAAGCAGAGGAAGTTCAAGCTGAAGAATCTAATGTTGAAACCCAACCTGAAGAGGTAATAGAAAATACTAAAGAAAACGTACAATGGCTTATTGACAACAAGTTCAAAAATGATGAAGAAGGACGTGAAAATCTAGCAAAATCATACAGAGAACTTCAAAGTAAATACGACAAAGATTCTAATAGGTCTAAAGAAGACCAAGAAAAATTTGATAGGCTTGAAAAGCTTGACGGATTTTTAAAAGAGAATCCAGAAGTTGTAAAAACTATGAAGGAAAAAGTAGATACAATTGCTAAAAATGAATCAGGTCCTCCTAAAAAACCAGAAGACTATGATATTTTAGATGAGTCTATAGACGACACATCTTCAGCAAAATGGAGAGCTGAATATGATAGTTGGTTAATATCTCAAGGACAACAAGCTGCTAAAAAAGAGCTTGAGTCATATAGAGCTGAACGAGAAGCTGCAGAAAGACAAGCACAAGAAGTATTAGAATTAAAAAAGATGGGATTATCTGATGAAGAAATTCCAGATTATTATAATTTTGTAACATCTGATGCTAATCTTACTACAGAAAATTTAGTAAAAATATATCGTTACCTTAAGGTTGATGGCAATGATACTAAACCAGAAGAAAAACAACAGCCAGTTGAACCTAAGCGTACATCAGCTGCAGCAGCAACGGGGTCTACTCCGCCTGCAAAAAGTAGTGAAAAAAAGGTTGTTGAAGAATTTTGGGATGGTATTATGAAGTTCAATAGATAATAATAATACTTAAGGAAAGGAGCCAATAATGGCTAATACAACTTATGGAACAGGAACAGCGTTACAGTTTACTGATGCTTCGCAACGTCAGGTACTGGAACTCGGTTCTAAAATCCATTACTACAACCCTTCCGTTACACCCCTATTGACACTTATGGGTCGAATGTCAACGTCAGTGACCCCAGTGCCAATTTTTGAGTGGATGGAAGATGAATATATGATGCAAAAATCAATAAAACAAGCATGTCCTACAATTGGAACAGATACAACAACAGCAGTAACTACATCAGCATATGAAACTACTGATGGTGTTAATGGAACAGGAGTAATTATAAACTTTGATAAACAAGCAGCTTTAGAAGTATTTGAAGTTGGTGGAGTTTATGCAGCTACTGAATCAGAAACATCTGAAGGTGGAAGTGCGATTGCTTCGAATGTTACACACGTTCTTTGTATAGCAATAGGTCAAAATGTAGATACTGCTTCTCCACTAGATAGGTCAGTACAGTTTGTTGGATTGCATACAGGTACTGCATCTAATGGTGATGCTATATGGTTACATGAACCCGTAGCAGATGGAACCGCACTATTTGCAATTGACGCAAGTAATGATGATACATTTTATCAGTTTGACTACGTTGGAACAGCAGGCGTTTTTTATGATAATGGCGTAGCTACAAGTTATACTGGTGCAACTATATCTCCATCAGGTGGTGCTTCAGGCTTTGGTGTTCACAATCTTGCTAATGTAGACTATTTTAAAAAAGAAGGTGGTATTGCTGGACATGCAGAAGGTGCTGCAATTGGTGTTGCTACTAGTAAAAAAGTAAGACGATTAAAAGGTTGTACACAAATCTTTAGAGAGCCTTATGCAATTACTGGTACTGCTAATGCATCAAAGCATTATGGTGGTTCAGAATTAGCTAGATTACAAGCAAGAAAACTTGCTAAAATCAAGTCTGATATTGAATTTGCTATGCTTACAAATGGTGATTATAGTTTAGATTCATCATCTGAAAATCCAAAAAGAGCTATGGCTGGTTTTGGATTAGGTGGTTCTGCTGGTACAGGTGTTATTCAATCACTTGATGGTAGAGACAATTCTAACCTTCAATTAACATTTGCAGGTTCAGACCTTGATGATATGGATGCAGCTGTAGAATATATCTTTTCAGATATGGTAGAAGGTTCTATGGAAAAAACAGTTCTTTGTTCTAACAAATGGCTAAGATTTATTACGGCCCTTGGTAGACAAGGAGTTGGACCAACCGCAACTCCTGTAGCAAACATTTCTGGATTAGTAATGAATCAAGACGCTGGAGCGTCTAATGCTACAGCTGGCTTGCAAGTTACTCAATATCAAGGACCAGTAGGAAAGCTTAACTTTATACCGCATCCTTTATTAAAAGGTGCATATGAAGATTTTGCTCTTGCTGTAGATATGTCTAATGTTGACTTAAGACCTCTTGCATCAAGAGACATGCAGCTTAGAAGCGATGTCGTTAATGATGGTAGAGATGCTAGAGTTGATGAGTGGCTAATGGAAGTTGGTATGGAAGTTCGTAACGAACAAACACACGCAATCCTAAAGCTTACTTAATAGTAATAGCTAAATAAATATAAGGGAGGATTTTTTTCCTCCCTTATATCACAAAAAAACACTAAATTATAATAATATTATGACGCAAAAAAAAGATTCAAGATTAAAAAGAGCAGGAGTATCAGGATATAATAAACCTAAAAGAACTCCAAGTCACAAAACTAAATCTCATGTTGTTGTTGCAAAAGTAGGTAGTAAAATAAAAACTATACGTTTTGGACAACAAGGAGTTAAAACAGCTGGAAAGCCTAAAAAAGGAGAATCTATGAAACAAAAAAATCGTAGAAAATCTTTTAAAGCTAGACATGGAAAAAATATTGCAAAAGGAAAAATGTCAGCAGCATATTGGGCTAACAAAGTTAAATGGTAAATAAATGAAAATAAAAAATATAAATATTTCAATGTTAAATAAAAGACAACAAACAGCTATGAAAAAACATAGTAAACATCACACAGCTAAACATATAAAAAGTATGGTTAGCATGATGAAAAAAGGAAAGACGTTTACTGCTTCTCATAAAGCTGCTATGAAAAAAGTAGGTAAATAAGGAGAAATAATATGCCATACGGTAAAGGAACATACGGTAAGAAAAAAGGTAGACCATCAAAAAAAGCTAAAATGGCTGCAAGAAAAAAGATGTCACCTGCAAAGAAAAAAATGATGAAACTTAAAAGAAAGAAAAAATAATGGGAAAAGTTAGTTGGTTATGGGGCGGCAAAAGATATTATGGGACTCTTATTAGAGAGACTAAAACTCATAAATTTGCTCGTACTCATAATGGTAAAATAAAAAAAATTAAAAAGAAAAAATGAGATATCAAGAAGCATATGAATTAATACAAGTAAGTCTAGACAATACGCTAGAAGTACCTTTTCCTGTAAGTGAAAAACTTAAATCTCAATTATTTGACAACATAGTTAATGATATAGCTTTAAGAATTGTTAGAAAAGTTAACAAAGAAGAATTTACTGCAGGTGGCGATAATTTTGTATTTACTAATGCAGATTATAGTAAACAAATATATAAAGTAGAATTAATTAGTTCTGACTCTGCTTCTTCTAATAGTAAAAAAATAATACCATTTGTTCCAGAGTCAGCAATGATAGACAATGATGATGACAATGTATCGCATGTAGGATATTTTATTAAAAATGATACAGCTAGTGGAACAATAGATGTAGATTCAGTATTTGGTGCAACCACAGGATGTGAAAATACATTAACAGTAGAAACAGTAGCAGCACATGGATTGTCTACAGGGGATTATGTAAGATTAACAGAAATAGTAGCAGTTAATACAGCTGGGAATCAAGCATACTATGATGAATTTGTAAGCAATAAAAGATTTGCAGTAACAGTTACAGATACAGATACGTTTACAGTTTCAGTTGATAGTACGACAACTGCCGCAACAGCAATGGATGCAGATACAATATCAGGAAAATTTACAAAAGATTCAGATAAAATTTATTTTACAAAAGATGTTTCGGGTACAGTAAAAGTATACTATTATGCATTACCTGAACCCAAAGAAGATGTAACAAGTAAAATTGATTTGCCAGACCAATTGCTCACAGCAGCAATACATCACACAATAGCAGATTTATTAAATTTATCTGGAAAACTACAATTAGGCTCAGGGCATAAAGGTGTGGCATATTCAATAGAAAAAGAATATATAAATACATCTAGAGCAAAAGAGCCAATGCAAGACATTATACCTTTACCATTGCAGGATTTTATTTAGATGTCAACATTTCAAACACGAATAGAAGATTTAATACAAACTCCTAGTCAAGGTGTTGATACTACATTTATAACTGATTCATTAAATGATGCAATTAAAGATGTTATTAATCTAGCTCCTAAAGAAATGCTTTGGTCAGTTGGAATAGAATCATCTGAAAAAACATCAAACGGAGAAGAAGTATCAAATACAAAAATATTAAATGTATTAAGAGAAAATGGAACAAATGGCCAATTCGTTGTATGCAAAGAAGTGCCGTTTTCATACGAAAGAAAATTACAAGATGTAAATAGTATGTTTTATCCTTCTAAAACAGAGCCAATGTTTTTTGTTAAAAGTAATAAAATATATGTATATCCAGAGCCAGGTGTAAGCCCTGATGCTTACAAATACAATCATGTTGGTTACCCCACAACTGCATATAATGGAACGACAATAGGAGCTTCTCATAAAATTCATACAGCAGTAACTGTAACAGATACAGACCCAGCAGTATTTACTTGTGGAGAAACAATAACTTTTGCTAATGGTGATATTGTTACTTTGTCTAATTTTGAAACATCTACAGATTATAATGGCGTAACTACAACTGTAAATAATGTAGGAACTGATGGAACAAACAAATTTAGATTAAATGGTTTATCTAGTAGCGGTGCAGGTACAGCAGGTACAGTAGAAACAGCTTCTTCAGGATTTCCAGATGATTGGGTAATTGCAGTAGTATATGGAGCAGCATTAAAAGTATGTGCAAGATTAATTTCAGATTGGGTATTTGATGAAGACCCAGAAATGGTGCAAACAACTACAGCTATATATAACAATATAAAAGAATTATACACATTACAAATACAAACAATCTTTCCTAAACTCCAAGCAGGAGGTTAACGATGCCAAAGAGAGTTTTAGATTTAAGGGACTTCTCTGGCGGTATAAATTCCAGAATAAATAAAACCGAATTAAACGATAATGAGGTTACAAAGTCAGTTGGATTAATGTACGACGTTCCTGGTATTATAAGAGGAATGGGAGAAACAACTGTATTAAAATACGATGAAACAAATGTAGTCCCAACGCTTTCAAGCCAAACAAATTATACAGTAGGACCAGAAAATGGATATGGATTAGGGTTTGTATCATTTGATGCCCCATCACAAATATATGTAATTCAAACTGGTGCAAATATATCAGCATTAACTATTGGAAATTATTTATCTAATAGTAATAGTTCTGATTGGGATACAACAGTAGATAATTTTGTTCTTCAAATATTTGCAATTGATAATACAGAAGATGGCTATAATGCTAGACAAATATTTTGTTATGTAATAAAACCTGGAAAAGATAGTACTTCATTGTTTGCAGTCGCTAAAGGTATAGAAACAAGTGATAAAACATTATATGAATCTGCAAATGCAGATGGAACTAGCCCTGATACAAGAACCAATATTTGGTCAGATACAGGGTTTATAAATTTATTAAACACAAATAATCATCAACTTGACGCCCCTAATGATTGGCAATTCCATAAACCTAATCCTAATTTTACGCAACCGTGGAATATTACAGGAGGTGAATTAGTATTAACGACTGCTAATAATTTTGCTCCAGGATGCGCAGCATATTTAGGAACATTTGAAACACCTGGAATTACATCTGGAAAATTATATAGACTAACTCTTGATTTTTCTGCAAATTTAACAGGAGGAGATATAATAATATCTTTAAACGGTCAAAATACAATTATATCGCCTACTGGAGCAAGTTCTATTTCAGTTGTAATAAGAGCAGGCAATGTAGAATATCCTTCTGTATTAGGAGGGCTATGGCTTATAACTCCAGGGCTTGCAGGAATTACAGCCACAATAACAGATGTTACTTTAGTATTACATCCAGCTCAATATGGTACATTAAATGATTTAAATGCATCTACAACATCTCAAAATGCATTAATATACACAGATTCGTATGACCAAAAAGTAAAATATTTTAGTTATGAAATGGGAGCATTTGGCGACATTTTAGTAGATTCAGCTACAGATGGGAATTTAAAAGAAGCTTTAGTGTTAAAAGATGATAATGGCTCTGTTACTTCTGAAATATCTCCTATAATATATTCTATAGAAGGAGCAATACGATTAATAGAAGCTAATTTTAAATCATTAAAAAAAGGAACGTCTACAGCAAGAGCTCCTTTTGAAAGCAAATATTTAACATATATAGATAGAAAATATTTTAACGATAGAATACAGTATTTAGAATGGATAGCTGAACCAGCAGATATAGATGAACCTACTAATGGCGTTGTTAAATTTGATGGCTCTCCTTTATATACAAATCAAATGGAAAATGGTTTTATTAATATGTTAGCATATAAAGGTGAAGCGTCTAAAAATAGAAAATTATTTAAAGAATTTATAGGTGTTGATGGATGTTATTCAGGCTTTAAAGAACAGCAGCATGAAAATCAACATTTTCCAATAGTAGCAAGTAAATGGGATATTATATCAAATTATACAGCACCAATACCGCTATTACCTGATGGTAGCCCTGCTAAAGGGTGTGTAGGTTTTTTTAAAAGAGATTTACAGCAAGGCAACGTAACATTTCAATATCATAGTGGATTAGATGGAACATTAGGCCCGACAGAAGCATTTGATAAATCAATTGATTTAACAGCTTCTGATAGTGGAGCTTTATTAGTAACATTGTATATAAGCCCAGATGCATTAACAAATTTAAAAGAAGAAAATCCGTTAACAATATATATAGGAAATGCAGGAGATGCTCCAGGCGATACAGGTGCAGAATTTGACGAAACATTTGATGGTAATTTTGATGACGGAGCTAATGTAGCATTTGCATATTATGATTATCCTAAAAGCGAATTAGATTCTGGATGGACAACATTTAAATTAGAAAAAAATAAATATAGTGGTTTAAGGGGTGCATATGATGCTAAAAACATTAAAGATGTATTTATAAAATTTAGACAAAAAGAATTCTCAGACCATTATTATGCAGGAGAAGGAGTTAGTGTAAATGAACAATATTTATTTTATTTTGTAGGGTCAGATGGAGGAGATGAAGTAGGTAAAACAGTTAATGATAATGATTATGACAATTCAAGCTATATAGATTTAGTTTATCATTTAGGAAGTACCAATAATGATACTCAACCTTCAGTTAGACGAATATTTCTAAAAAAAGGCGACCATTATGATATAAAATCAATAACTTATCCAGATGGAAATTTTACAGGAAGCGGTAATGCAAGATGGTATCGAAATAAAGCTGTTATTGATGTAGAATCTCATGATGATGCTGAAATTACTGTGTCACAACATTTTCAGCAAGGTGATTTAGTATTAATTAAAAGAAATAGCGATAGTGGCTCAAGTTATACAACTTATACTGAAAATAAAGAAGGTTATTTTTGCGCTTGTGTAGATTCTGTAGATGATGCTAATGATACTATAACTGTAACATTGCCTTCTCAAAAACAAGAAATACTTGGAACTAAAATAAGTGATAGTTGGTTTGATATAACTGATTTTAATACAAACGCAACATTATATAAACATCCTAATTTGCCAGAAAATGACAATCAACGTGCATCAATTGCTTTTTCTTCAAATAATGAAGGGAATGAAACACCAAGTGGAGTAATAACAGGAATAGGAGATAATTTTACGTCAACTCCTGTTCCATTTGCAATATCTGCAATAGAGTACGAAAAAGCTGTAGAAGGAAATTGGAATGGTAAATACACATTTTATTATAGTTTTGTTTATGATGATAAACAAGAATCTAAAATGTATGAATTTAAATCATTATCAAATAAATTTGGAGATGGGACATTACCTTCTAATGAAATAGAATTAAAAGAAGAAATGTTATATTTATCTTTTTGTTTAAAAGAAGCTAGTATAACAGGTGGATGGAATCATTCAACTGCAGGAAGAAAAAGAATAAGTGGTGCAAATATATATTATTCTAAAATATTAGAAGATGCAGAAACAGGCGATACATCATATTATTTCTTAGGAGAATTAGATTTAAACAAAGGATTTAGATTATCAGGGACTACAAAGTACAATTTATTTCAAGAAGTAAATGCAGGTAGTTTTGAAAATTCAAGTTTAGTATGCGCAGCAGCAGATATTAAATATGCATCTGGTACTAATGATACTATAACAAGTGTTTCTGAGTTAGATTTTTCTAAGTTTTTTAAAGTTGGAGATAGAATAAAAATTGTTACAGAAACTACTGCATTGACAGGAGCAACATTAACAAATAATGGATACGAAAGAGAAGTTACAATAAAATCAATAGCAAGTAATATATTGACTGTTAATGAAGAAATTTATGGCTCTTCAGCTACAAGTGGAGAATCTGCAACATTTACTTTTATGGGCGTTTATGACTCATTTAAAGCTATAGTATCTGCAGAACCAGTTAAATCTACAGCAACATTAACATTTACAGATGTACCAAGTAACGGTGAATTATTAACTTTATTTGATGCAGATAATAATACAGTAGTATTTAAAATAGCTAGCAACACAACTTTAACTGGAGATGTTATTGGTGGCGGAGATACTAGTATAAACGTAGGAACAAGTGGTTTATCTACAGCAAAAGAAATAGCTGATGCGTTAGCTAAGGTTATCAACAATGTAACTTCGTTTAATAATTCTCAAACATTACATATTACAGCAGATAGTAATCAAGCAACAGATGGTCAAATAGTATTAACTCAAGATATTGCAGGTCCAACAGGAGATAATGTTATATATCATACTATGAGTAATTTAACTGCAGATGCAGGATTTACTGGGAATACTAAGGCTCCAGTAGATTATAATAATTTAAAACCATTACAAATAGAAACACCTCCAATGGTAGAAATATTTGAAACTAGAGCATTATATAGAAATGATGTAGAATATACAAGCGCAAGATACAAAACTCATACAATAAACAATGGTGTTGTATATGCTGGGAATGTTATGCAAGGTAATGTTATTTATACAGACAGAATATTAAAATCATTACCATCTAGACCTGATTTATTTCCTAGTGATAATTTTATAGAAGCAGCAGTTAATGATGGAGATGAAATTATAGTATTAGAATCTTTTAATGACAGAATATTACAATTTAAAAGAGGAAGTTTAAGTATTATAAATGTAGCGGGTTCAATAGAATACTTAGAAAATACATACCAACATTTAGGTGTTAAAAGTACAATGGCAGTATGCAAAACAGATAAAGGTGTAATATTTGCAAACAAAAGTGGTGTATATATATTTATAGGCGAAGGTGAACCTACTAAACTAACTAGCAAATTATCTGATTCAGATTGGAAAACTTTTGTTAATGGAGAATCTGAAAAATTAGCACTTTTATATGTCCCTTTAAAAGACCAGATTATGGTAGGTCATACAACTACAGATGATGCTTATATTTTAGATTTACGAACTCAATCTATATCTTTTGGAGAAGACGTATTTTTATTTGGAAGCCAAACAACAAATATTGTTAATGATACAGTAAATAACCAACCTGTATATCTTTCAAAAGATGGAAGTAATAATTTGAAATTTTATACAATGTATAACAGTGAAGATGATACATATTTAGCAAGTATAACTCATGGAACTTCTACAGTAGCTACTTCAAGTGACATACAATCTTCAACAGGAATTGGAGTGGAATTTAAACATTTAGATTTTGGAGCTCCAGAAGTAAGAAAAAAAATACATAGCATTACAATTACTTCTAAAGACTCTGATGGTGATTTAAAATTACAATATTCATCTAATATGGGTAATTCTTGGGTAGATGTAGGAGCTGACGAAGCTGCTTCTACAATAACAAATTACGATGGTAATAGAGGAAGTTATTCTAGACAAAGATTTAAAGTAAGTATTAATAATATATATACATTAGGGCTTAGAATAGTTCCTACTACTGGTACTTCAAGCATAGAAGCAGATTTTGGTATTCAAGATATATCCATAGTATATAGAATGAAAAATGTCAAATAGAAAAATAGATAATTTAAGAGAACCTTCTAACCTCCAATTAAAAGTAAAAACTGGATACCCTACTGCTATTGACGCAAAAGAAGGCGTAGTTACACTTCGATATATTCCAGGAACAGGTTTAGCATTATTTGCATATTATGCTAATAAATGGAGTATGACAAAGCTATCAAATATGAATGCTAAAGATGAAAGCATTGTTGAAAATTTAAAAGTTAAAAACTTAGAAATAGATAAAAGTGCAAAGTTTAATGCATCGTCTGTTAATATATCAGAAAAAAATATACCTTCTATAAGAAAATGGGATAAATCATATAATGATATAAGAAGTGGAGAAATAGAAGCAAACTTTAAAAAAACTAAAGTTAAAGAAGATTTGCAGATTGGCCCTGATAATAATAAAATATTATTAAAAAATAATAGTGGTGCGTTAAATATTAGAAATGCTGCTGACGATGGAGATATAACATTAGCAACTACATACACTGCAGCTAAATGTACTGATGCTACTGCTAATAATACAGCAACTGCACTTAAAACTTTAGTAGGAGAATCACCTGTTGCTATAGATATAGCAAATGATAGTATTATATTTGGAGATGCCGATGGAGTAAGTGCAGGTCAACCTGAAAGAACTGTATTTAAATCTATTAGTACGGCTATGGCAGGAGATGGTCTAGCAGCAGATGGCACAACAGGAGTGTTGTCTGTCGGAGTAGATAATTCTACAGTAGAAATTAATAGTGATGCACTTAGAGTAAAAGCTGGTGCTATTACAACAAGTCAAATTGCCGCAGGTACTTTAGTTGCTGAGTTAGAAGGAATTGGTAGTAATGACAATGATACTACGATACCTACATCAGCAGCTGTAAAAGATTATGTAGATAATAATGCAGGCGGTACGTTTAGTGGAAGTATTACTACAAATCAAATAGCTCATGGCTCTGGAACTAATGCTTTGCAAGGAACTGATAATTTTTCATTTTCAAATGGTCTTTTATCAATGACGACTTCAGATGCCTCATCTCAAAAACCTCGTTTAACATTTTTAAATTCTAATGCAAACGATGAATCTGGTACAATATATTTTAATAACACCTCTGCATCTCCTGCTATGAATGATAAATTAATGCAAATATATATTACTGGAAAAAATAATGCAGGAACTCCAGAAGATATTACATATGCAACTATTAAAGCAAATATTTTAAGTTTTGCAGATGATAATGAAGCAAGTTATATGGATTTTAAAACTATGGCAAACGGCAGTGAAAGAACTTTATTAAGTTTATATGGTGACGCTATGCTTGTACAAGGTACTGATGGAAATACAGCATTTAAAATAAAAAGTTCTGCAGATGCAGGTGATTTTTTTGGAGTTACTGTTGATACTCATGGAGCTACAACTATAGCAACTGAGGATGATGATGCTATAGCTGCTAATCTTACATTAGATATAGATGGAGACATAGAGCTTAATGCAGATGGTGGAGATATAGTATTTAAAGATGATACTGCTTCATTAGCTACAATAAATAGTGATGGATTAACTATAAATAATATATCAAGTGGTGATGGTTCTGGAGAAAACTTTTTAGTTGAAGAAAGTGGAGTTGTTAAAAAAAGAACAGCTGCTCAAACATTAAATGATATAGGGGCAATGCCTGATTCTGGAGATATTACTATAGCAGGAACATTATCTATAACTGATACTGGGAGTCCTCCTCTAAAAGTAGCTTATGATGCAAACCATTTTGCTACATTTGATATGGATACTAATGGAGTATTAGAAATTGAATGCACAGATGGTGGTTCAGCAGAGTCTAAATTACAATTAAAAAATGGCGGTACTACTAGCGACCAATATTTAGTGTGGGGAAACAGTAGTGAAACAGCAAGAATTACATCTAATGGAGCTCAAAATTTAGTTTTAAATACAAATGAAGGAACAGATTCAGGATATATAGAATTGCAAGATGCTGCTAATGGAGACATAAGTATTATTCCTAACGGAACAGGAGATGTTATATTAGGTACTAGTACTGGAAGTGTTCAGTTTGCTACTACTACATTTTTAGATGGTAATGGCAATGCAATGTTTGGTACAGCTGTTGCTTCAAGTGCTGTTAATAATGTGGAATTAGGTAACGCAGCTACAGGTAATGCTGCTACATTAAAAGCTACAGGAACAGATACTAATGTACCGCTTACGGTTTCTACTAAAGGAACAGGTGCAGTAACAATTGATTCTGGTGGAGATATTGCATTAGATGCAGCAAGTGGTAATTTTACAGCTAAAAAAAGTGGTGTAGAATTTAGTGCAGCTAATAGTGCTTATGCTGGCATGGTATTAGGATATACATATATACAGCCATCATCAACCGTATTAAGTTTTGAAATACAAAATGCATTAACAGTAGAAGATGATGGTCATAAAATAACTTTTAAAACACCTCCTAGTCAAAAAGTAGAAATAGAAGTTACCGCAATGATAAATTGTTCGTCTAGCGATACAAGAATTTCTGTTGGATTAAGTTCAGCAAATGCAACAGATGGATATAGTTCAGTAGCTGGTCAATTTGAATATGATAGCAGTGGTATATTTTTTACTGATGATGAAGTAGATGACCACGTCAAAACATTTAAGTTTGTAGTTGAAGCAGCAAATTTAGCAGCTGTTGGTTCTGATAACACATTTTGGATAGGATTTTCAACATCTAATTCTACTAAAACAGCTTATTTAACATATGGATATAGAAGTACCCATGGCATAGCAAATCATCCATTTATAATAAAAGCAACAGCATTACCTGCAACTATATATGATGGGTCATAATTTTAATTGGAAAAATAGTAATTAAAATGATATATTATATTGACAAAAAGGATTAAAAAACACAAAGTATGTCAAAAAAAATCAGCGCAAAAGCATTAGCCTCATTATACCCATCTAATAGATGGAAAACTCGTAGCGTTATAAATTCTGCTGTATCAAAAGTACAACAAGCTTATGACGAAGAATTTACGCGTTTACAAAGCGTTCAGCAAACATATCAATCTATTATGAATTTTGGTAAATTAGCTACAAATGCATATGGTAATTTTAGAGAAGCTAAACTTGCAGGATATGATGGTAATTTAAAAGATTATGCTATGCTTGATTCGCAGCAACAAGGTGCTTTTAAAGATAAATATAAAACACTTAATAATGATGTTATGGAAAAAACAAATAACGAAATGACATTAGGTGATTTATATAAGTCTACTACTAAAAAGTTTAAAAAAAAAGGTAGATTAAATAGTTTTAGTAAAAAAATAAACGAACAAGATGTAGATACTTTGTTAGAATGGCACAATAAATCAATGAAAGAAGCACCAGTTCCAACAAAACCATTACCTGAAATTGCAGAAGATGATTTTGATAATAATGCATATGAAACATCTGCTGAGTTTATTTATCCAGGAAATTCTAATTTAGAAGATATAGACAAATTTACTATTCTTGACAATGGTTTATTAACATCAAAATCAATAAAAAAAGAAGAAATGGAATTTGAATCATATTTTGATAATCAAGACCAAAATGATAAGTATTGGGCAAAACATCAAGAATATGCAACAAATAGAAATTTAGATTTTAATTTTGAAAATTCAGAAGATAGACTTAAATATATGGATAGAATATTAAATATGCCTAAAGAAGACAGGGAATTAATATTTGGCGATATGCGTAAATATGACGAGGAACAAGCAAGAAAAAAAAGCAGAGCTGAATTAGCTGAAAAAGAAGGCGTTGAATATTTTCCTGAATTTGATGAAATGTATGATGTAGTAGAAAGCACAAGAAAATCTCCAGGATTACAAGGGTTAATGCAAAGAGCTATACCAGGTGGTGAAACAGGATTTGAGCCTACAGCTACATTTGATTTACCTTATGGAGGAATAACTTCAGACAATCAATATATATCTAAACCTACTATGCCTTCTACAGCAGTATCAGAAGATGAAAACTTTGGGGACTTTAATACATTATATCCTAATGCAGAAATGGGAAGTATCCCATCACCTAGTAATAATATGCAAGGACCTAATGTGCCTATAGAATTTTTTAGAGAAAAATCATCTGATGTAGATTATAGATTTGCTCCAGTAGAGCGTAATTTTGAAGTTTCTAGCACATATGGAGTGCCAGAAAGAACTACAATAGACAGAGGATTAACTCCTAGTGTAGGAGGATTTATGAAACAATATCAAGATAGCATAAGAAAAAGAAAAGAATTAGAGGAGCTTATTAGGTAATGGCACAAGGAGAATACACAAGTAACGCAGCAAGTAGTACATTCCAAGGAGCTGCTAGTGGAGCTGCTATGGGAGCAACTATAGGAACATCTTTAGGACCTTTAGGCACTGCAGGCGGTGCAATTATAGGTGGTCTCATAGGTCTAGGAAAAGGGTTAGTAGAAAACTCTGCTGCAAAAAAACGTGCTAGAAAAGTACAGAAACAAAAAGATAGATTAAAAGATGCAAGAAATAAAATAAAAGGAACTTTACAAACAATACCTGATATATTCCAAGAATCTCAAAATATACAAGAACAGCAAATAGATAAAGAATCTCAGTCAATTGTAGAAAATTTTATAGAACAAACAGTTGGCCAAATATCAAATTTAGAAGACGTGCAAGCCAAAACAGGGCTTACTTCTTCAAATGTTACAAATCAAATTACATCAGCACGAGAAAAATCAGGAAAAACATTTCAAGACTTAACAGCCGATATTAAGGACAAAAAAGAAATGTTAGACTATGACACGGAACGACAAAAAACTGCTGCAATACAAGGCATTTTAAGCGAAATGTACGATATTGACACAACAATAGAGAGTTTATAGCATGGCAATAGATAATGAACTAAGAAAAATACTATTAAGAGAACAAGATTTGCGTTTTGTTACTGACACTTTAGGTGAATACTTAGGAAAAAAAGATGAAGAACGAAAGTATTATGCAGAAGAAGCGCGTCAAGAAAGATTGAAAAAAGAAGAATTAGCACAAAATTTAGAAATTGCAAAAATTAAAGAGAAAAAACCTACAACTACATCTCAAATTACACAAGTAAATTTTATAAAAGATACAACAATAAATGGTAGAAAATATAAAACAGGAGATGTAGGTACATTTAAAATAGATAATGCAATAAATCTTCAAGATAAAGGGTTTGCAAATATTGGAAGTCTAGACAATGTTGATGATGAAGGATATAAATTACGTTTAAAAAAATATACAGATACAAAAAAGAAAATACTTGCTGATTTAGGTATATCAGTTGAAGAAATTAGTGGTAACCCATTTTCAGTAATGACTAAATTAAGAGATACAGCAAAAAAAGCAAATTTAAATTTAAATGACGATGAAATAATTAAACAATACATATTTGCAGGCAATGAAGAAGAATACAATCAATTTAAAGGTTATGAAAAAGAATTTGGCGATTTATTTAAATCTCCTAAAGAAACAAATATAAGTAAAAAAACAGATTTTGAATGGTAAATAAATGAGCAATGAAAACTTAAAAAAAGTTTATCAAACTGTTTTAAAAGATTTTCCTGAGCATAAAGATACATTTGGAGATTATGAATTTTTTCAGGAAAAAATGAAAGACCCTGAAAGTGCAGAAAAATTAAGAAAATTATTACGCACAAAATATAATCGAGAAACATTAGGAGATTCAACAGAATTTTCTAATAAAGTAAAAATATCAGAAAACGATATTGAAAAATCAGAAGAAAAAATACATCAAAATATTACAAGTAAACCTGCAGAAAAAATATTAGCTGAAGAAATCTTAAACATAAATGATAATCAAACGCAAATATTAGACCAAAACACAACCGAACAAAATAATTTTAAAAAAATTAATCCTATACAAGAGTCTATTGAAAAAGATGTAGATAGCCAAATTGACCCTGTAATACAAGATACTATAGAACCAGAAATAGATACAAAGGTATTAGAAGACTCTAAAGTTGATACTAATCAAATTGCTTCAACTATGTTCAAGTTTGAAAATATAAATGATAGTACAGAATTAGGAAAAACATTAATACAGTTAAAAAATTTATGGGCTTTTAAGTTTGGAGAAAGAGCAGCAAAATATGGAGCTGTAGACTCAGGAGTTAAAGCTGCAGATGGTGGGACATGGGCGCAATGGCCTGATGAAGAAAGCATGCAAGAAGGTGCAACAAAAATAATTAATGAAATGCTTAATATTGACGCTAAAGGTGATTTAAAAGAATTTATAAGTAATTATATAAATAAACCAATTGATGATGAAGAAGTTTTGTCTAGATATAATGAAATTACAAGCAAACAAAAAAAAGAAACTAAACCCAAAACATCATTAGATATAGCATTTGAAGAAATGCAAAATAAATTTAACGAAAAAATAGATTTAAATTCAGATATTTACAAACCAGACGAACAAAAATTTCAAGGGGAAAGTGTTGACCAATCAGCTTTTCCGCAAGAATTTGAAGATAATATTTTAGAAAAAGCAGTTAAAGATACAGCTGGAGATATTGCTGGAGCTGTTGAAATACCTTTGGCGATGGCAAGTTCTTTAGTAGGGTTTGGTGCATCGGGAGTTACTGCTATTATTGAAAGAGCTTTTTCTGGAGAAATGGACAGTGAAAATCTTGAAAATATGATGACTGAAATACGAGAAAAAATAACGTATGAGCCTAAAACAGAATCTGCGCAAGAAGGTTTAAAAATTATATCATATCCTTTTGAAAAATTTGTAGAAGCTACAGATGAATTAGGAGAAATAGTATATGATTATACAGGAAGTCCTGTATTAGCAACTGCAGCTAAAACAATATCAGAAGGGTCATTATATTTATATGGACCCTTAAAAGCAAAATACAATAAATATAAAACAGCTAATAAAAATAAAAATGCTGTAGCCATTAACGATATAGCAGACATGAAAATGGATGCAAAATTAATGCGAGATTTAATTTATGATGACGTAATTGTTAATAATATGTCATTAGATGCGGTTATTAAAAAATATAATATTCCTAAAGACAAAAAACCTATGGCAGGTTTATTGGTTAAAGAAATAAAAGATAGTTGGGCAGCAGAATTAAAAGAAATACCATATGAAATTGTTACAGAAGGTAATGTTGTAAATGCTTTAAAACCAAAAACATCTATAAAACCAGAAAATATTAAAGAAGTTAAAATATCTACAATGTCTGAAAACAAACATGTAGTACAAGTAACTGGAAAAAACAATAAAGCATTAGATGTAGAAATATTTCCTACATTAGAAGCCGCTAAAGCTTCAACAGAACAATTTGTAATTACAGCAACATTAAGTTCTAAATCTAATTTAAAACTTAAAAAAGATGTTAAAAAAACTAAAGAAATTGAAACTAAAGTACCAACTAAAGAAAAAGTAGTCGCTGAAACTTTGCCTGATAAGTTAGTAGTTTTAAATAATACAATATCAAGCTTACAAAAAAAGAAAGAATTGGGTCCTTTAGATGACAAAGATAAGAAAAAATTAGGTCAATTAGTTATATTAAGAACTAGAGTTCAAAATAAAATAAGAGAAACTAAAAAAGAATTATTAGACAAAGAAACAGAACTTAAAGAAACAACAGGATTTTTTAATAAAAAACAAGAATCAATTGATTTTCAATTATCATCTTTAAAAGCAAAACAAAAAGAAGGAAAAATTACACCAAGTGAAAAGATTGATATACGAAGATTAGAAAAAGAAAAAAAAGATTTAATACAAGAGCAAAAAAATTACGAAATTAAAGTTAAAAAAGATGTTGTGACAAGACTATCTAAAACTAAAACAGAACTAGAAAAACAAATTAGATTTGCAAGTAGAAAAGGTTCGCAATCTACACCTTTAGAAAAAAAAGAATTAAATAGAAAAATATCAAAAGTACACAAATTAATTTCTAGATTAGAAAGTGAAAAAGGTGTGTCAATAGCATCAGAAGTATATGGTCAAACTTATTCTACTATTATTCCACCAGGATTAATACATGTATTTAAAATTATAGAAAGAAAATTAAAAGCAAGAGGAAGTAAACCATTTACAGATGCAGATATAGAGCACATAGATTATATAATAAATCAATCAGGAGATATACTTCCTAACGATTTTGATATTAATAATAAATATTATGTCCAAGAAACAGGTCATAATGCTTTTTTAACAAAAGTAAGAAAAAGAAAATTAGAAATAGCAAAATCTAACAAAGAAGTTATGAAATGGAATGAAAAAGTTCCTGATGAGTTAGATAGAGCAGATATTGGAGCTTATGTTGAAGGTATAGGAAATATATTAATAGAAAACGATACATTTGCTGATGTTAAAAAAAGAATGACTCCTAAAAAATTAGAAGTTTATAACCAATATAAACGCTCTATTGAAAAAGCCAGAGTCGATATAAATAGTTATTTAAAAGAATTTGCTGGAGCAAATCAAGATTATATAGGATTTTTAGAAAATTATTTGCCACATTTTTATGTTGATGTAGATGGAAAAGGTTATCAATTTGCAATAGATAAATTAAAGTCTAGTAAAAATGCACAAAAAAGAAAATTGCCTACATTACAAGAAGCATTAGATGCAGGTCTTTCTCCTAAAAGTCAAGACCCAGGAGTATTATATAATTTATATACAACATTAAATTGGACTATGGCAACTAATAAAATGTTTTCACATGATTTGCATAAAATTATAACTCCAGAAGGTAATAGAGCTGTAATACCAAACTATAAAAATGTTGAACATCCTTCAGATTATATATATTATAATCATCCTATATTAAATAAAGCATATTCAATGCCTAACAAAAAAGGTGAATTTAAAGAATCTCACAATGGAGTTTGGGTTCATCCTCAATTAAAAGCTCCTTTAGATATGTTAAAACAATACAACCAATTTGGAATGCTTCCTGATGAAACAAGTAAATTTTGGGAAACGTATGACATGTTTAATAATAGTGCAAAATCACTTTCATTAAGTCTTTCTTTGTTTCATAATATAGCATTATTTGAAAGCGCACAGTCTGTGTTTATGAATAAAAATCCAATAAGAGGTGTATTTTTATTTGGAGACAAAAGTCCATTAACAAGTAAAAGACAATTTAAATTAACTCATAGAGCTGGTTTAGATTTAATAAAAGATGATAAATATTTTGAAGATATGTTAATGGCAGGTCTTGAAATTTCACATCCAAGTATGGATAATCATAAAGGAACATGGGAAAAAATTAGAGATGGTCTTTCAGATAACGTAGGATATTACACTGGAAGTAAAAAAGCAAATAATTTAATTAAAAAAGTTTTTGACAAAACTATAATAAAACATCAAGATTTATTATGGAATCATTATCATTCTGGATTAAAAGCTTATGCATATGTTGATATAGTAGAAAAATCTAAAAATTTGTTTCCAGAATTATCATTAACTGAAATTAAAGAAATAACAGCAAATAATGTTAATAATGCATTTGGTGGGCAAGAATGGGAAAGTAAATTAATTTTAGGAAATCCAGAAATTTTAAAATGGACTAGACGAGGATTATTATCACCAGATTGGACATATAGTTCTGCAGCAATGGGTGCTGGTGGTATAAATTCAATTTATAAAAAAGCATCAGGCGGAAAAGATTTATTAGGAGAAAAGTCTAGATTTAAAGGCGACAAATATACAAAATACCAAAGTAAGTTTTATACTAATTATTGGAAAAATATGGCACTTACATTAGGTGGAACTGCTTTATTATCACAATATGCAATATATCAAGCATTTGGAGATGAAGAGTTAGATGAACCATTAACATATAACAATGAAAAAGGTAAACGATGGGAAATTGATATTACTCCAATGTTACGACATTTTTCTAATAAAAAAAATCCTGGAAGCTGGACAACAAAACAAAGATATTATACATCTTTAGGAAAACAAGCTAAAGAATTATTTGGATATATTGATGGTATATATGGCCCTAGAAATACATTATTGAGAAAATCATCACCTATGTTTCAATTTGGATATGAAGCATTCGTTGGTGAAACAATATCAGGGTTTTCATCAGATTGGGCAAGAGATAATGCTAATACATATGATTTAATTACATCTGCAATGGGTAGAATTGTTAAATCTTATATGCCTTTTTCATTACAAGGTAATAGTTTAGGGTTTGCTTTGCCTATTTCTAAAGGTAAAACTCCATTTAAAGCAGAAAAAGAAATGGCAGAAATTATGCATGCTTATGTTGACCCAGGAATAGTACAAAGAATTAAAAATAAATATACGTCAGACCAAATATCAACATTGTTTGGAGTTCAAAAATTTGACCCGTTTGTATATGAAGAAAAGTTTACAGAATTTTTTCCAGAAATAATTAAAGCTTTAGAAAGAAATGGTTATAATTCTGAATCTGTATTAAAAAATGTTGTTGGAGGTTTAGCTACTCAATACAATAGAGAACTTATATCTATAGGTCTAGACAAAGATGGTAATTGGCGAAATCCAGAAGAATTGAGCGAAAAAGATAAATTTTTAATAGAATATGCTGCCTACAAGTTATTTAAGTTAAATAAAAATGCATCAAATTTTGCAAAAAGTTTAAAAGGTAAATTAAAATCTGGAAAACTTCAAGGTTATGACACAGATTATTTTAATAAATATCGTCAAATATGGCAAGATGCATACAATGTTTTACCAGACCCACAGAATGACCCAGAAAAGTGGTTAAGAAATGCTTTAAAAAATGATTATTTTACTAAATATCAAAAAGATATAGTTAATCTAGCAAGATTGAAAGTTGAAGCTTCTATACTTAAAGATAAGTTGATTAATAATTAAATTTGTTTTAAATTACATCAACAAATTTCGATAATATGTGCCCATGTCAGCCCCCTCTGGGCGGTAAGGCACAATAAAAACAAGAGAGGGAAACATGGCAACAGTAGGAAACTTTCCTAGAATTAAATCTAGTTATTCCGTACAAAAAGCAAGCAATTTGTCACTAGGGCAAGGTGGCTGTTTATTTGAAGACGGAACAAACGCAATTACAGGTAAAACAATAGTAGCAATACAATTCCTTACAGACTCAACATTTACTACACTTACTCCTATAGATAGTAACTATATTGGTACATCTGGTGGTAATGGAGATGCTGTAGATAGCGGCAATACATTTCCAGCAGGAATGACTGTATATGGCCAATGGACTGCTTTTACTTTAGCTAGTGGTTCAGTTATAGCATATTTAGGCTAATATGGCATTAGGATTAGGAGCAAGTTTAGGTAAAACAGGAGTTGTTACCCCAGGTGTCGTTACAGATGGTCTGGTTATGAAACATCTGTATCCTGCAGGAGCAGTACAGCTATTAAGTGATGGTGCTGCATATTTTGATAGTCATCCTATCACTGGTTCTTATATAAATTGTGGTGCATCTAACAGTATTATAACAGGAACAAATGTTACATATTCTTGTTGGGTTAAATTATATGATACTGACCAAGCTCGCTTAATGAATGCTCAAAAAGGCTCAGGCTCAACAAACCTTGGTTTAAGAATAAATGATAATAGTGGAAGTCAATCAGCTGGATATATTAATTTATTAATTTATAATGGAAGTGGTTTTAATTCTATTGGTTACGATGGTTCATTAAATGATAATAAATGGCACCATATAGCTGCTACAACTACATCTTCAGCACAGAAGTTATATATTAATGGGGCAGAGGTAGCAGAAGGAAGCAATGGTTTTGCAAATGCAACAAGTACAAATATATTTACATTAGGCTCTATAAATGGTACAGGTGAATTTTTAGGTGGTTATATGGCTAATGTAGGAGTATGGAGTAGAGTATTAACTCAAGCAGAAATAAAATCAATTATGTTTAAACAATATGCAGATTTAACAACTAGTGAAAAAACTAGCTTAGTATCATTTTGGAATTTAGATAGTACTGTAAAAGATGGCCTTAGTTTAGTTTACGA
>TARA_R100001463_G_scaffold95_2_pt1 | contig 27668 bp, 31 predicted proteins | sample TARA_R100001463 | Tara Oceans TARA_R100001463 (sample SAMEA2622242) | marine metagenome | biome: marine biome (ENVO:00000447); feature: deep chlorophyll maximum layer (ENVO:xxxxxxxx); material: "saline water (ENVO:00002010), including plankton (ENVO:xxxxxxxx)" | depth 40 m
ATTTTGAAGCTCATCTCAAAGGTGGCGACTACATACTCGGCATCATTATGTTGCGTGAAAACAATTCATGTAACTTTGGTGTCATAGACATAGACATCAGAGGTGATGTTAAGTTGAATGAGTCGCTCGAAGATCTTGAAAAGAAGATTGAAGCCACCCCACTAGTTTTGTGCCGTAGTAAGTCTGGCGGTGCGCATCTTTATTTATTCTGTGAGCCTGCAATTGCAGCGATCGACATGGTTGCTAAGCTGAATGAGTTTGCCGCAACTTTGGGTTATGGTGGTGCTGAGATTTTTCCAAAGCAGATCTCACGTGCCAATGAACGTGACAGAGGCAACTGGATCAACCTTTGCTATTGGGATGGCGATGAAACTGAACGCTATGCCATACACAAAGGCAAACCACTTAACCTAAAACAATTCATAGCTCATGCTGAATCAAAGCGAACAGACTTTGATGCTTTGGAAAATTTTAAGCCTGATTTGATCAACATGTTTGAGGATGGTCCACCATGCCTTCAACACATCATGACAATGGGCTTTCCTGAAGGTGGAAGAAACATCTCTTTGTTCAATGTGGGTGTTTATTACCGAAAAAAGAATCCTGACGACTGGCAAGAAGATTTGATGCGCTTCAACTATGAGCATTTGCCTGAGCCACTGCCCAGTGGCGAGGTCAATGGCTTGATCAAGTCAGTCTCCAAAAAAGATTATGCCTACACCTGCAAACAAGCACCCATATGCAACTACTGCGAAAAAAGCAAATGCATGAAGCGTGAGTTTGGGGTTGGCGGTATTGGTGGTGGCCAAGCCATAGAGATTGACGCTATCACGAAGTATGAAACTGAAAACAGACAATCAGTCAGATGGTACATTGAAATTCAAGGTGAGCGGATAGAAGTAACTACACAACAGCTTCTCGATCAACGTCAGCTCCAAAGGCTTTGTGTTGAGAAGCTGAACAAGTGCCCAAGCACAATGCCTGCTCAAAGATGGGAGCAACGTATCAATGAACTGTTGGGGTCTGTTGAGGTTGTCATTGACCCAGACGACGCCAGCCCACAAGGTCAGTTTGAAAAGATGCTTGACTCATTCCTGACTGGCAAAGTCCAAGCTCGTCATCGTGATGAGATCATGAATGCTAAGCCTTGGCACGACTCTGATGAGGGCAAAGTTTATTTCCGCTCTGAAGACCTTTTTATATATCTTGATGCACGCAGATTCAGATATCCCTCCCAACACCAAGTTTGGTCATGGCTCAGAAGCTTGGGTGGTGACAGAAAAACATTTCGCATCAAGTCAAAACCAGTTAAGGTATGGTCAGTGCCTGCGCCTGATTTTTATGACGAGGAAGATCAACTTGACATACCGACAACAGTGGAGGAAAATTTTTGAGCGATGAGTATGAAAGATATTACAGCTCATTCATAAGCTGCGACTTCTGCGGTGCAATGACTCGTGGAAGGATCTGGAAAAAAGAGCCGACCAAAATAAAATGTGGCGCATGTCACCATGTGCTTTCTGAGAAAGGAAACGAAAGTGAGAAGAGTACAAATAATTCTTGGACCTCCAGGAACAGGCAAAACCACAACTCTGCTTCGCATAGTCGAAGACGCACTAGCTCGTGGGATTCCTCCTGAGAGAATAGCGTATCTGGCTTTCACCCGCAAAGCTGCATACGAAGCCCAAGAAAGGGCGATGGCTCAGTTTGGTTTTGATGAGGGAAGGTTTCCTTACTTCAGAACACTACACTCTTTAGCATTCAGAGAGCTGGGCATGCAAAGAGACGAGGTTATGACCAATGCACACTATCGCAAGTTAGGCAGAGCTTTGGGTGTTGAGTTCAAAGGCATCTACGATGAGGACTTAGGAATTCACACTGGCGATGGGCTTGGTGACAAATGTTCAAGGATTGAATCTTTGGCGAGGGTTGGGCTGAGAGATCTTGAAACACAACACAGCCTAACAAACATTAATGACCTGACCTTGCATGCAGTGAAACAGTACGACACTGCCCTCAGAACTTACAAGCGTGAAAATGGGCTGTTGGACTTCACTGACATGTTGGAAAAGTACGCATCACCTTTACCTGTTGACATTTGCATTTTTGACGAGGCTCAAGACTTGAGCTCTCTTCAATACAAAATGGCTATTATTGCAGCTGAGGGTGCTGAGGAAGTTTATATTGCTGGCGATGACGACCAAGCCATCTTTGGCTGGGCAGGTGCAGACGTTAATAAATTTTTGACTTTGAAAGGCGACCGCATGGTTCTGCCTCAAAGCTACCGCATCCCAAGGTCAGTCCACAAGTTGGCTGCAGAAGTCGTAAGTCGCATCAGGCATCGTTACCCAAAGCCATGGCGACCAAGAACTGATGAAGGCACAGTTGACTATGTGGCTGATGAACAGCAGATAGACTTTTCAGGCAATGGAAGTTGGATGTGTTTGAGCCGAAGTAAATATCTCATGAACAGGTTTCAGCAAGCAGTTCGGCAACAAGGCTTCGCATACACCTACAACGGCAAGCACTCTCTTGAGTCAGATGAGACTCGTGCGATCATGACTTGGGAAAGGTTGCGCAAAGGTCAATCAGTCTCACTTCATGAAGCCAAAAATGTGAAACAGTTTTTCGGGTTTACTGTCAACCTAGTTCGCCAAGAGTCTTACAAAATGACAGACTTGGGTCTGCCTGAGGATGCCAAGAACTTTGATTGGATGAGCATGCTCAAAGGCATTGCCCCAGACGAAAGAGAATATTTAAGGTCATGCTTGCGCAATGGCGAAAAGTTTTCTGACAAGCCTCGCATAAGCATCTCAACCATCCACCAGTCCAAAGGTGGTGAAGCTGACAATGTTGTTTTGGCTACGGACATGGGTCGGCTAAGTTGGGAGAACTCTCACACAGATGAAGAGAACAGAGTCTGGTATGTTGCATTGACCAGAGCGAAAGAAAACTTGTTCATCGTAAGGCCAAAAAGTTTGAGGCACTATGCAATTTAATTTCGTAAAAATTTATAAGTCTTTGAAAATACTGAAAAGAAAAATCACTTTCTTTGTTGCCTTTTGTGACAAATTGGCGCATAGTAATGGGACAGTCAGGAAAGTTCTGGCTGATTTGAGAAAGGAAACGAAACAATGAAAGCATTCGCTATTGACTACAAGAAAAATACCATCCGTGCGTTCAGCTCTGAGCGTGTAGCTCGTCAGATGGGCAATGGGTTGGTAGTCTTTTCCTCACCTGAGGAGCTTGCCCAAAACCGCAACACCACCCACCAACGCCTCGTCGCAGTTTTCAACGACAATGCTCGTTTGATTGGGAGTGGTGTGGTTAAAAGGTTTTCGGACATTCGCGCAGGTTCAAAGCGCATAATGAAGTTGGCTGAGTCTCTGCCAATTGAAGAGACACCTTTTGAAAAACTCAATGGAGAGAAACAAATGAATACTGAGCAGCGGAATGATGTTGAGGTTCACGTCAAAACTGCAGACGCACCCAAGAAGCGTGGTCGCAACTCTGGCTTTGAAGGCAAGATGATCAAGTGTCTTGTTGACAAGAACCCTCGTCGTCAGAACACTCATGGCTTCCATTCCATGGGCATCCTGATCAATGCTGGTGAGCCTGTGAGCTATGAAGCCTACATCGCTCAAGGTGGTCGTCGTCAGGATCTTGCTTGGGACATCAACAAAGGCTACGCAGAGGTCTCAGGATGAGTTCGGGTTGGATCTGCAAACTTAATCTGACCCCCAAGCAGGTTTTCATGCTGTGGGAAGGACTCAATCAAACTTGGTTCATGAATGCAGAAAAGGAGCAGCATGAGTTGCTCCGCATTCTCCGAGACCAACTTATGAAGCATGGTGGCAACGCAAACCCAGAGTTGATTGAAAAGACTGATGAGGTTTTGTATGGTCACTGGATGGACAACCGAGAAAGCTACATGGACAAAGGTCTGACTAAAAAAGGCTTCTATGCAGTGAAGAACAAAAAGCGTGAGGAGCTAAACATATGCTGATATACGGAGCAGGGCTGGCTGGATTGCTAGCAGGCAATATGCTGAGGAGCTTTAAGCCAACCATATGTGAAGCACAAAAAGACTTGCCAAACAATCATGGTGCTTTGCTCCGATTCAGAACTGACAGGGTTGGCACTGCGTGTGCCATCCCTTTCAAAAAGGTCAAAGTTCAAAAGGCTATAAAATACGATGGCAAGACTTTGACTGAACCAAATTTGTTTTTGAGCAATCTTTATTCTCAAAAGGTGACAGGCTCGATCTTGAGTAGGTCAATCAACAATCTTGACCCTGTTGAGCGATACATCGCACCATGGGACTTGATAAATCAAATGGCTCGCAACTGCAATATTGATTACTTGCGCAAGCTGAGTCTTGAGGAGATTGAGGAGTTGAGAGAGTGGGAATCTCACAGACCCATCATCTCGACCATACCCATGCCAGCACTCATGAAGATAATGAATTGGAAAGATGTGCCTGAGTGGCCACACAAAGAGATCTGGACTCAGAAGGCTCGCATTGAATCGCCAAATTGTGATGTTTATCAAACTATCTACTATCCCGACCCAACTGTTCCTTTTTACAGGATATCGGTCATCGGTGATATTGTCATCTCTGAATTCATACGCAAGCCTGACACAAGCATTGGTCCACACATCATGACTACTTTGATTGAGGACTTTGGAATCAAGCCTGATCAGCTTGTTGAAATGAAACAGTCAAGCCAAAAGTATGGCAAGATTGAACCCATCAATGAAGAGCTGAGAAAGCAATTCATCTTTGAGATGACAACCAAGTATAATATTTATTCAGTCGGTCGCTTTGCGACTTGGCGACAACTGTTGCTGGACGATGTTGTTGAAGACATCCAGCACGTTGAAAAATTCATACGAGCAAGTTCGGACTATGCTCGTTTGATGCACTCTCAGAAAGGAGAATAACATGAAAGTCCAACTTATAAATTACACCGATGATGCAGTGAACCTGCTCATCTTCACGAAGAACACTCGCCTCATGAATGATGAAGATGCCTACGCAAAGGTCTCTGAATGGACTGAGGAGAAAAAGCAGGAGGAGCTTGACTACATGCTCAAGACAATCCGCTCATCTTGGGAGTTCATTGACTACACATTCAACATCCGTGATGTCAGCAGAGGATTCACCCATCAGTTCGTGCGAACACGTCAAGCATCATATGCCCAGCAGTCCCAACGCACAGTCGACATGCATGGCTTCGGATATTACACGCCACCTCGCATCTCTGAGAATGAGGTTGCCAAGGCTTTGTATGATGATGCGATGAAGCAGATCAATGAAGCCTACCAAGCACTGCGTGACATTGTTCCTGCTGAAGATGCGCGTGGCGTTTTGCCAACAAACATTCATACCAACATCGTTGCCAAATTCAACCTGCGCACACTGAGTGAGATGGCTAAGTCTCGCCTGTCGCCCAGAGCGCAAGGTGAATACCAAGAGGTGTTCAAACTCATGGTCGCAGAGGTAACAAAAGTCCACCCTTGGGCTTTGCCTTTCCTGACCCCAACTGAGTGGGCAGCACCATCAATGTACAAAGCACTCAACAAATAGGAGGTATCAATGCCTAAAAAAAGTTTTTCAGCTTCATACAAGCAAGAGACAATCAACAAAGCTCATTACATGAAACAGCTTGGTGAGAGCCACAGCACAATAGGGAAAAAGCTCGGGCTGACTAAGAATCAGCTTTCATACATCTTGTATCAAAAAGAGCCATCGCCCAAAGAGAACATCGTCGCCAGAGCACCAGCTCCAAAGAGAGAAAAAGAGCTTGAAGCGATGTATCAGCAAACTCAAGAAGCTGTGTCATTCGCCAATAAAGTGATTCGTCGTGTAAAGAAGATTCTCGGGATGAAGGCTTGATCTGACAACTCAAAAAGAGTAAAGTAAACATACTGAGAAAGGAAAATGAGATGAACATATTTTACTTAGATGACGACCCTGTTGTCGCTGCAAAGATGCACTGCGACGTGCACTCTTATAAGATGATATCAGAGTCTGTGCTCATGCTTTGTTGTGCGCATAGGTTCTTGGATGGCGATGAGTATGCTGACGAGGTCGGCATGTTCCCGATGGGTTACGAGAACCACCCTTGCTCAAAGTGGGTGAGGAAGTCAGCAGCCAACTACAACTGGCTTCTGGTTATGGTCACGCAACTCGCCAAGGAATATTATCAGCGTTATGGCTCAAAGAAAAAAGAGCCAGTCAACCACAAGCATGCATCGCTGATCCCTGCCCTTAACAAGTTGCCCAACAACATACCTTTTGCTGACCTGACTGCTCCTCATTTGGGCATGCCAGATCAATACAAGGTCGATGACCCTGTTCAGTCTTACCGCAACTATTATGTCGGTGAGAAGATCGGTCACATTCAAAACGGGACATACAAATATACGGAGGCACCAGCATGGGCAAGCGTATAATCATATGTGATCTTGATGGCACACTTTCCGACTATGGGCATCGCTTGAAGTTTTACAAAGAGCGTGATTATGAAGCATTCAATGCCGCAGGCATCAACGACAAGCCGATTGAAAATGTCTGCAACATTTTGCGTGCACTTCACAGTGGGGAGGTTGAGATCGTTATCATGACTGCTCGTGATGAGAGCCATCGCAAAGACACAGCCAAGTGGCTGAGGCTGAACGATGTGCCTTGTGACAGGCTAATCATGAGACCTGCTGACGATCAATCGTCTGATGACTTTTGTAAACTGAAGTTGATGCAAAAGCACATTGAAGAGTCAGACATTTGGTTCGTGCTTGAGGACAGACAGTCAGTCGTTGATATGTGGAGAGGTGAAGGTCTCACTTGTCTGCAAGTAGCTCCAGGAGATTTCTGATGGTTGATATTAGGATAATCGGGAACGACATAGAAGTTAACAGGGAAAAGGTTGCTCGCATATTTGACATCAGACCAACATTGCTTGACCAGTTGAAAGATGCGATAGACAGAGCAAGCATACCTGAAGAAGAAATACAAGCCAAGATAGATGAGGCTTATGAAAAAGGATATGAGGAAGGAGAAGAACATGGCACGGAAAAAGGTCGTCAAGAAGGATACGAGCAAAGAGAGTCTGAAGAACAAACACCCGATTGATTGCATCGAGGAAGCTCTTCGCACATTCAAACAACGCAACAAGCAATATGGCGACAACTACCTGACCCATGGTCAGGTCATGACTGCTCTGTTCCCCAAAGGCATTCAGCTTAAAACAGTTGAGGATTGGAACAGATTCGGGATCGTCAATATGATCGTTGCCAAGTTGACCCGATATGCTCAGAACTGGCCAAACGTAAGCGAGAGCACTATTGACTCGGTTCATGACACAGGTGTGTATTCATTCATGCTTGAAGCTCTGGACTCAAACAAGCTAGGGGAACAAGATGATAGTGTTTGACCTAGAGACCACAGGTTTGCCCAAAGCCGAAGGTTCTGACCTAGACATTCAACCTCGCATCATTGAGTTTGGTGCTATCAAGCTCGACGATGATTTGAAAGAAGTTGATAGGTTGGAGTTCTTCTGCAATCCTGGGCACCAGCTTGATCCGCAGATTATCAAGATCACAAACATCACAGACGAGATGTTGAAAGATGAAAAGCCATTCATAGCTAGTTACTACAGGCTTTGTGATTTCTTTTTGGGTGAGAAAACAATCGTCGCTCATAACTTGCCTTTTGATCGCAAGATATTAAAGTTTGAATTGGAACGACTTGACAAGCTGACAAAGTTCCCATGGCCATATGATCACATCTGCACAGTTGAGGTTGGTGAGTCTGTTTGGGGCAAAAAGAAAAAGCTCGGGGATATACATGAGGAGCTTTTTGGAACTAAGATTGACGGAGCGCACAGGTCAATCAATGACGTTGAAGCAACTGTGCGCATAATTGAATGGTACAAAAAGGAGGGACACATCTAATGGATCCAGCAACAATAGGCTCAATCGTCGGGGCATTGGTTTTCATTCTGATCAAAGCAGCACTTCAATAATGTTGAACATACGCACCAGAACAGAATACTGCTTCCGCAAAGCATACGGACCACTGCAGAAAGTCATTGACTCTGTCGGTGGTTCGGCTATCGGTATATGCGACTCTGGCACTTGGGGTCATGTGAATTTTGAGCATGCCTGCAAAAAGGCTGACAAGAAGCCTTTGCTTGGGGTTGAGATACCGATAGTTGAAGATGCAACTGAGCGGACAAAGCAACCCGCAAACGATATGGCTTTCATTGCCAAGAACAATGATGGCTTGACAGAGATATATCAGTTGGTGACAAAGAGCACCGACAAAGATCATTTTTATTATCACCCTCGCCTGAGCTATGAGGACTTGTTTGACATCAGCGACAATGTCATCATTTTGAGCGGAACCAACCCAGATTGGGGACTGCTCCCTTTGGCCAAAAAAGAAACTCTTTATATTGAGTTGAATCCAATGAGCACTCGCAAGGCTTTGGACTTTGCAGAGAAAAAAGGCTTTCAAGTCGTAGCAACATCAGACAACTTTTATCCAACAGTTCAAGACCGCAAGGCATATGAAGTTCTGGTTGGTCGCAACCGAACAGACCGCACAGCACCCATGCATATAATGAATGAATGGGAGTGGCGAGACGCAGTGCCATGGGCACCAGAGTCAGCCATTGAGAACACCTACAAGATTGCCGAGATGTGCAACGCAGAGTTGCCAACTGCGCAGATGGTTTCATTTGTTGCTGAAAAGACTTTACGCCAAATGTGTGAGGAAGGTGCACCACCTCGCAACATTGATCTCAGCGACCCAGTTTACAAAGCTCGTCTTGACCGAGAGTTGAACCTCATCGCTGACAAAGAGTTTGAGGACTACTTTTATGTTATCGCTGACATGATCAACTACGCCAAGCAACACATGCTCGTTGGGCCAGCACGAGGCTCATCGTCTGGCTCATTGGTTTGCTACCTCACTGGCATCACTGACATTGACCCGATTGAGCATGACTTGTTGTTTGAACGATTCATTGACATCACTCGTGAGGACTTACCCGACATTGATATTGACTTTCAAGACGACCGCAGAGAGATGGTGTTTGAGTATCTGAGGCAAAAGTATGGAGCGGAAAAGGTTGCTCACCTCGGAACTGTGTCACGCTACAAAGCCAAAAGCACAATCGCAGAAGTTGCCAAAGAGCTAGGCATACCTGCTTGGGAGGTAAATGATCTCAAAGGTGCAATCATTGAAAGAAGCTCTGGCGACTCTCGTGCTGCATTTTGCATACTTGATACATTCAACGAACTTGACATTGGTCGGCAGGTCTTGGAAAAGTACCCACAGATCAAAGTTGCCGCAGACATGGAGAACCATGCACGTCACAATGGTGTTCATGCCGCAGGGATCATTGTCACTGAAAAGCCTGTTAGTCAGTATTGTTCTGTATCAGGTCAGACAGGTGCAACCCAGATTGACAAAAAGGATGCTGAGGATCTTAATCTGCTGAAGATTGATGCCTTGGGGCTGAGGACTCTTTCAGTTTTGCAAGATGTGCTTGATCAAGTCGGTTGGACTCGTGATCAGCTGATCAACTATCCTCTTGAGGATGAGGAGGCATTCAAAGTTTTGAATGATGAAAAGTACGCAGGTATTTTTCAGTTTGAAGGCTATGCTCTTCAGTCAGTGACAAGGCAGATGAAAGTGCACAAGTTTGAAGACATTGCAGCGATTACTGCTTTGGCTCGTCCTGGACCACTCAACTCAGGTGGCACAACTCAGTTTATCAAAAGGCATGTCGGCTCATCGCCTGTTGAGTATCTTCACCCAATGACTGAGACAATCACAAAGGTCACCAATGGTGTTGTTGTGTATCAGGAACAAGTCATGACAATAGCCAGAGATGTGGGTAAGCTCTCATGGGAAGATGTATCAACCCTCCGCAAAGCAATGTCCAAGTCATACGGAAAAGAATATTTTGATACCTTTTGGGAAAGGTTCAAAGTTGGTGCAGCTGAGAATGATATTGAAGAAGATCAAGCCCAACGCATCTGGGACAACATCAACACAATGGGCTCATGGGCATTCAACAGATCACACGCCATCGCATATGGCATGGTCAGCTACTGGTGTTGCGTACTCAAGAGCAAGTTCCCCCTGGAGTTTGCCGCAGCATGTTTGCGCAACGTCAAAGATGACGAACAAGCAGTCAGGCTTTTGCGTGAGGTCGTCAAGGAAGGTCTCAGCTACAAGCCATTTGACAAATTCAAGTCAACCCAGAACTGGTCTGTGCAGGATGGTGCTCTGATAGGTGGATTGATGGGCATCAAAGGTATCGGTCCAAAAATGGCTGAGGACATCGTTAACAGACGTGAGATGGCGCAACCTCTGACTCCTCGGCAAGAGTCGCTCCTGGACAACGGTACAACACCCTACGACGATATTTTTGAGTGTGAGAGGAGGTTCGGGCATATCAAGGCTGATCCTGCCTCGCACAACATAGTTTCTGCCATCACTGACATTCAAGAGCTTGATGCTGACACTCCAGGAACATTTGTGTTTTTCGGCAAGCTCAAAGAGAAAAACTTGAGAGACATGAACGAGACTGTCAACCTTGCCAAGCGTGGTGGTCGCAGGGTTGATAAGAATAATCTGTGGCTCAACTTAACTTTTGAGGATGACACTGGCCCAATCATTGCAACCATTGATCGCTTCAAATATTCACGCATGGGTAAGCCAATCGTTGAGGACGGAAGGCTTGGTGATTGGTACTTGGTAAAAGGTCAGATCAGACAAGGATTCAGAAAAATATATGTAGAGAAAGTTCGTAAGTTGACATAAGTCTTTGTTTTCGCTGAAAAGAAAAATCACTTTCTTGTTATTTTTTTGTTGCCTTTTATCCCAGAAAAGGCGATACTAACAAGAGTTAGGAATTACTGAGAAAGGAAATCATCATGGAAAAACATACTCCAACCCGTCGCCCTGTTACTGATTGGATCGGTAACCAACGCAAAACTTGGTGTGGTCCATACGCCATTGCCACTGTTTGCGGAACTGGATATGAGCCAGCCTATCAGGTTGCCAAGCGTGTTCGTGGCAAGCGTCATGCCAAAGGCATAAGCAACTCTGACCTGCAGAAGTCTTGCGCAAAGTTTGGCGTTAAAGGCAAGTGGTACCCGATCTCAAGCGTCGGTGCTGGAAACAAGTCAAAGATGAAGCTCGAGAACTTCCTCAAGCTTCTTCTTCCTGGCAAGGTGTATGTGATTCAGATCACCAAGCATTTCATCGTTGTTGACACTCGTGACTTCACGACCATTGACAACCAGAACCCTGACGCATGGATCGCGATGGAAGCGACCAAGCACAAGAACAAGCTCGTCCACAACTACTTTGTGGTTGAGAACCCGAAGTTCGATCCCAAGAGCGAAGACACTTGGCTGATTGAACCACTGGCTGCAGCCAGCAACTAACCACTGAAAGGGAACCCACCTGAGCATGTGGCAAAACTGCTCGCCAGATTCTGATTCGTGGAGTGCCTATGCGAAGCGATATGCGTTGTAAGACATGCAGTGACATAGGTGTAGGCATATGCTGTTTAGGGGTGCGACGGCATATGTTGAAGAAAAAGCACCCCACCAACTGAGAAAGGTAAAAATATGATTGAAGCAGCACTCACATGCATGGCGATGGCAGTTTACTTTGAGGCGAGGGGTGAGCCTCTTGTCGGTCAGTCAGCTGTGGCTCATGTTATATTGAACAGGGTTGAAGATCACCGCTACCCAAACACAATTTGTCAAGTCGTGAAGCAGGGACCAACCTACAAATGGAAAACCAACTACCCAATCCGCCACAAATGTCAATTCAGCTTTTACTGCGATGGGAAGTCTGACAAGCCTACAGACCGAGACGCCTACACAATGGCAAAGATGATATCGTTTGGTGCAATAACAGGCAGGACATATGACCCAACAGAAGGTGCCACCCACTATCATGCCTACTATGTCAATCCCTCTTGGGCTCAATCAAAACACATGACAGTCCGCATCAACGACCACATATTTTATGCTTGGGACTAACACACTGCATTGCCCAATGCAACCACTCGTTGAGGAAGAAAAACATAAGTCCTTGAAAACAAAGGAAACAAATATCACTTTCTTTCAATTTTTTTGTTGCCTTTTGTGCCAAAAAAGCCGATACTAACAAAGTAGAGAGTTACTGAGAAAGGAAAATATCATGAATTTCAAGTGGGACAGTGAAGAGAATCGCGAGTTGTTTGTCAGCCTCAAGGGCATCATCAAGAATGATGGCTTCTTCAAGTCAGCTGGTCAGGCTGCATTTTTTGCTAAGCGTGTTCGCGAGGGTTCAAGCCACATTGGTCCAGTGACTTGCTGGGACAACTCTGTTGAGGTTGCTGAGGGTCAGTATGCTCTGATTTGTGAAGGCACTGTCGGTGCTGGCGATGTCAACTATGTCAACAACTGGGGTCGTCATGCTCGTCGCAAGGCTTGGATCTTCCTGATGGACGATGCTGGTGTTGTGGCTATGTTCATCGGTCGCTGCAAGCACTTCAGCGATGGCTCTGCTCCGAATGGTGAGAAGACTGTTCGCGACTGGGTTCGTGCTGACGATGGTCGTGCTCAGGAGCTGGCTCAGACTTGGGCAGAGGAGCGTGCCGCAAAAGCCAAGATTCTTGGCGAGAAGCGTGCAGCCTCAACTCATGTTGGTGAGGTTGGCGAGCGTATCGTTGTTGAGGGTGTTGCTCGTCTGGTCAGCGTTTTTGATAACGCATATGGCACGAGCTACATGTACCTGATTGACGGTGCAGACGGCAATGCCTACAAGTTCATCGGCACAGGCATCCATCCTCGTGAGGCTTACACAGGTGACAAGCAGACCTTTTCTCTGAAGGCAAAGTTCACCGTCAAGAAGCACGACGAGTACAACGGTCAAAAGCAGACTGTGGTGAATCGTCCCAAGGTTGAAGTTGCGGAGATGGTAGCATGAGCAAGGATTACGACAAAGGTCATGGCTCTCCTTTTGACAGAGGGGGAGCTGACTCTTACTATCATCGCCCTCGGAGTCCTCACAAGATCATCGCCTCAACTGAAGAGGTGACAGGTCGCCAGTTTTTTGAGGAGATCAATGACCTGACTCCTGAAGAAGTTGAAGCCTACAATGCTGGGTATGATGAAAATGAAGAGATGGGTCACAAGAAAGACTGGGGATGATAATACAAAAAGCCAAAGGCAAATATTGTGTAGCAAGAGTTAAGCTAGACGGAAACTCAATACAAAAACTTTCCTCCCTCCCAGGATTCAAAAAGTGGGTTGGGAGGGATTTGCTTTTTGCACCGACTGGTGCCAACATTGCACACATCAGCAAGTTTTGGCCAGACGCACATTGGTCTGCTGATGCTGCACCGATCCTTGAAGAATACATTGAGACATTGCGTGAAGCTGAAGTCAACCGAGAGCAAAAAGACAAGCCTGTTGAAGATCTCGGCGACTTCATATTTAAGACACGTCCTTTTGATCACCAACGTAAAGCCTTTTATCTTTCCCGAGACAAAGAGTCTTTTGCTCTGCTCATGGAGCAAGGCACAGGCAAAACAAAAGTCGTCATTGACAATGCCGCATATTTGTATGGTCAAGGCAAGATCACAGCCCTAGTCGTGATTGCTCCTAATGGTGTTCACCGCAACTGGCTGAGTAAAGAGATTCCTGATCATATGCCTGAGTGGTGCCCGAGCAGAACAGTTTACTATCATTCTGGCATGCGCAAAAAAGAGCTTGAGGCTTTTGATGAGGTATTGGCTGAAACGGAAAAGCTAAAGGTGTTCAGCTTTAATGTTGAGGCTTTTGTGAGCGACAAGGCTGTGGCTCTGATGAAAAGAGTTTTGCTGAGTAATGATGTAATGCTGGTTGTTGACGAAAGTTCCCGCATCAAACGTCCAGGAGCCAAACGAACAAAGATCATAACTCGTTTTTCAAACATGGCTAAGTATCGTCGCATAATGACAGGCACCCCAGTGACAAAAGGACCAGAAGACGTTTACAGCCAGTTCAAGTTCCTTGACCCTCACATCCTTGGCTATGACAGCTTCTATTCATTCAGAGCTAGGTATTGTGTCATGGGTGGTTTTGAGAACAAGCAGATCGTCTCATATCAAAACATTGATGAGCTGACACAGAACATTGAGGGTCATTCTTTTAGAGTTTTGAAAAAAGACTGTCTAGACTTGCCTGAGAAAATATATCAGCGTCATCCTGTTGACCTGTCCCCAAAGCAACGCAAACTGTACAATCAACTCCGCAAAGACTTCATAGCAGAGCTTGAGGGAGAGAAGCTTGATGCGCCAGAGACAATCACTAGGCTTTTGAGGCTTCAACAGATTGTTTGCGGTTGGTTCCCAACTGAGGACGAAGTCAAGCAGATTGACGACAAGAATGTACGTTTGCAGGCTCTTTTGGACGTCCTAAGCGACATTGATAGCAAGGTTATCATCTGGGCACGATTTAAAGCCGATTTAAGAGCCATAGAGCGTGCTCTTGGGGAGCTGGCAGTGGCTTACCACGGCGAAGTATCAAACGACCAGCGAGCGATCGCCGTAGAGCGTTTTCAGAATGACCCGAAGATTCGCTACTTTATCGGTCAACCTCAGTCGGGTGGGATAGGCTTGACGTTGACTGCGGCAGACTGTGCGATCTACTACTCAAACAGCTTTGACCTAGAAACAAGGCTTCAATCTGAGGACAGGTGCCACCGCATCGGTACAAAGAACAATATCACCTATATTGACATTGAGGCACCCAAAACAATAGACACAAAGATCATCAAAGCTCTTCAAAACAAAAAGAGCCTAGCTGATGTCGTGACCAAAGATCCCATATCATTATTTTTAACAGAAGAGGATTAAATGAGCGAGAAAAACTTTTGGGTGTTGTTGCGCACCTCAATGAGAAATCTTAAAATGTACAGAGTTGAGAACAGGGTCATGAAAGGCATGCCCGATGTTCACTATATACGGGATGGTGAGTCGGGTTGGGTTGAGCTCAAATATATGAAGTCATGGCCAAAGACACGCATGTCAACAGGTTTAAAATTAAATCAATCTCTCTGGCTAAAGGAGTACAACGAGCACAAAGGTCAATGCTGGGTGTTGATAAGAGTCGGGAGAGACTTCATTGGTTTGATTCATGGACGAGATGCCAAAAGACTTTTTGACAGACCATCAAGAAAAGACTTTTTTGAAATGCTGAGCTACAAAAAGATGGGCAACATGAACAAGGCTGATTGGGACGATCTTCAAGACGTCATGACTTCTGCTTCAATAACCAAACAAAGTAAAACATCCCACAAACAGCAATAATTATTATCAGGGCAGCAAGACCATATCCGAGATTTTCCATAAACTCAGCTCTTCGTCTGCGAGCAAGTTCTTCTTGAACCCTGCGAGACTTCCTGGCTTCAGCTTGAAACTTTTGCCAGTCGTTCCAAAGTCCAGGACGACCTGCGTAAATCATTATCTGCTTCAACTGTTCTTCTTGTTCTCTGATTTTTTCAAGAGCCATAAACTCTTCAAGATCAGAGCCACCTACACCTTTGCTTCTCTTTTTGTTGCCTTTGCGTTGAAGTTCTTCCTTGGCAGTAACAAAATCGCCGATCTGCTTCCCGACGGCAGTGAGTTCTCTTCCATTTACTAAGGCTGTTTTGATTACTGAGAATGCGGCATTGGCTGCTGCGAGTTCTGCTAACATGTGCTACCTCTAGGGTATGTTCGCAGCCTGATTCAGTTTTTCAACAACGGAAGCAGGTGCGGAATCTACGATGGATTGAAGCGAAGGAGACGTTGTCTCTTCACCAACTTCTTCAACAACAGTCGGTCTGACTAATGCTGAAAAGCCAGACGTGAATAAAGGCATATTGACTCTACTCAGATATTGTCTGGTTGCATCCCTTGCAGCTCCCGTAGCACGCATCCCCTCAATAACATCAACAGAATCCCGACCAACAATCGGGACAAGCCTTGCATAATTAAGCAAGCCATTGCGAGCCAAACCTGACAAAACAGTGTAACCTGAATTTGATGGGTTCAGCTTTATCTCAGCCCAAAGTGTGGGCATCACATTATCACGAAACTGTGAAATTCTTGCAATCTCATCAGGACCAAATAACATCCCTGTGATTGCTTTATTTTTAACAAAAATGTCGTCGTAGTTATTCACTATGTTCGTGCGAGTTACACCAGACTTCCCTGATCCTGAGAATGCTTTCTCAAGAACAGCGTCTTTGGCCAGTGCAACAACTTCTTTATATTGATCTTCAGGCAGTGCTGCCTTCAGTTTATTCAAGACCAAAGCCATTGATTGGTTCGGGTTGAATTTTGCGTGACCAAAAAATGCATTCACAACTTGCTTGGGTGTGAAGTTTTCATTTGTGATCATTTGTAAGATTCTGTTTGCTGACTTCTCTTGAGCATCTTTGCCTGTGGCTTTGCCTGTCAGACCGATGTACTGCCTGTAGAGGTCTGTTGCCTCTTTCAAAGAGTTAAGGACAGTTTCATCACCAGTGATGAATCCCATCTCTATGCCGTCAAAAACTGCTTTGTCAATTGTTTCTTTTATCCTGCCCAAGGCTAGTTGCTCTGGTGAGCCTTGTTCAGCTGTCCGCACTGCTCTGTTAAGAGTCTTTTGATAGCCATGAAGTATGTTCAGCGGAGAGCCTTTGAACTTAGGATTTTGAGCGAGTTTGTTAATCCTTTTAAGGTAATCAATCTCTCTTTTGAGGATCGGCATTGTGCCAAGCTCTCGGGCTGTTATGCCAAGACCTTGAGGGCTGAGCACTGAGTCAAGTGCAACTTGCGATGTTGCAACAACTCCTGCTCCATCCATTACAGGTTGGAACTCAGCACCTTGAACAACGTCATAGGCTTTGCCTGCTCTTGCCTTCAAATCTCTTGCAGCTGATACGCCTACTGATTGAATCTCTTCCGCTACGGCTGTCGGCACGTCTGCGGCACCTGTAATGTCTGGGCGACCCGAACCAAACTCATCACCCAATGCCGTAGCATCAGCTCTGATTTCATCAAGTTGCCTTTCATCAAAACCACGCATGATGTTTGCGGCATCAGGATTAGTTCCTGGAGCACGACGCATGACATCTTCGGACTCAAGCTCTGGTGTTACCTTTTCAGTTGGACCTGCTTTTCTGTCTGGCAGTGCAGCAGTTCTTTGACCGACTGTTAGTGGGTACTTTGATGTTTGTATATTTTTAGGCTCAAACCTTGGGAACACTCTTGCTGCAGTTTCAGAGACTTTGCCTGTGCCAGCCCTCAGAACTTTGCTTGTTCCTTTGATTACTGGTGGTGCCACAACATCAACAGCTACGCCCAAGCCTGTAGCCACACCGACATCACCAGCAACATCACCCATGTCACGATCTTTGGCTTTTGTTGTCTCAGGAGTCAGCATTGCCTCGCCAGCTTGACCAGCGACCTCTGTTGCAGAGTATGCGCCAGTGCCACGCATGACTGTCTGACCCAAATTTTTTGCACCGCTGACAAACTTGCTCGCAGGTGCGAACTTAATTATCTCGCCTGTCAGAGTGCCGATGTCTTGCCCTGAGAATCCTGGCTTGTTGACATAATACGGCTTGTCATTCCAGACAATCATAGGGTTGTCAAACTTATCAACAAATGCACCACCCCAACGTTCATCGTCGCCAAAAGTGTCTTCCATGATTTCAACTTTGCCGAAGTCGTCTCTTGCGAACATCAGCTTGTTGTTCATCATGAATGCTTCAAAGAATCCTGGAGCAGCATCACCCATGTCAGTTGTTTCGGGGATGTTGGGGAACTCAATCGGGATGCCTTCGCCTGTGGCAGCTGCATAGATGCCTCCAGGAAGATCAGCAATACTTTGCCAAAAACTTTTTTCGTTGGCTTTTACAACTTCTTCTGCCTCAGGAGTTGGTTTGTTTCCTGGTTTGATGCCTGCGGCACCTGCTGGTAAATCTACAGCCATTACGAACCTCCTCCCCATCCTTTGATGATATACGGCGAGTCTGAGTTGAAGATGCCATTGTTAATTATTACAGCTCCATCTGGCAAGGCATTGTAAAACTCAAGAACAGCTTCCTCATCAGTTGGGTCGCCTGAAAACTTTTCAAAGATGCCAGTGTCATTAGTTTTAAGAGCTTGGTTGATTTCTTTCATGCTTGTGAATTCACCAGAGGTCAAAAGCTCTGTTTCAAGTTGATTAAGTCTTACGCCATTTTCAGCCATCTTTTTGAAAGCGTAAAGTGAGATGTAGTTAGCTTCAGGAGTGTTGCCAAGATACAGTGCTGCTTGCTGGTAGGCTTTGAATTCCATATCAGAGGTTGAGCCAGATCCAACAGGACGCATCTTTGGAGCCAAGAAGTTTGATGTTGCTTGCAAAGTCTCAAGACCCATGACTTCAGGATCATTGATACCAAAGGCTTGATTGAATGTCTGCTTAAATGGCAACAGAGCTTGATTAAGGCGACCTGTTTCAACTTGACCAGACAACAATAGGTTCATCGCTTCATCAACCCTCGGAATCACCTCACGAGCAGTTGTGTTGTATGTATCGGCTGACTTCGCAATGATCGGGAGACGCTTCTCAACATATGTCGTGAAGTATGGAGTTGCCGCAGTCTTGGAAGGCGACAGCTGAAGATTAATGACTTCGCCATCTTTGTAGAGTGGATACACTTCCATGTATACGCCAGCAGTGACGATGGGCTTGCCGATCTGAGAGTCTCTTTTGGCAGTTAGGCTGTCAACCATTGCTTGAAAGTTCGGGGAAGTTTCGGGCATGCCTTGAGCTTTAACAAATGCTGTCGCATCTTCCGCAGACATGTATGTAGCCAAAGTTCCTGCGCCAACAGTCTTAATTGTGCTGGTTGAGGACGGAGGCTTAATGTCTGACCAACCGCCAGCCTCGCCCTCACCTGTGGCAGTGTCGTAATCAGCCTGAGAGTAAACTTTTTTCTCTTGGCCATCTTTGTAAACTGTACGAGGGGAGAACTTTGTAGGCTTGCTAGTCAAGAAGAAGCCACCACCCTGCGCAGCATCAGAAGTCGCAGTTCTGTAGGCTTGTGTTCCTGGAACAACCCTGACAGAGTCGCCAGCCTCGTTGTAAAGAGTAACAGGCGTCTGCTTGGTTGAATCGTCAGCCATCTGAACAGTGCGGATCAGGTTGCCTGCATTGTCCTCAACCCTATAATTATATATTGTTGCACCTGTTGTTTGATCAATCTTGACAGAGCCATCATCATTTTTCACTGGCTCTGTGCGCTTGAAAGTTTCACCCATGCCTGTGCCTTTGGGTGCTTTTGTAAGTTGTGCGATGTTCAGAGCTTGCGTTGGCAGAGCTGCTTGATATTTCTGTTGAGCCTCGCGATCTTTCATCAAGTAGGCTGCAGGTGTCAGTGCTGCTTGGCTAGCTGCACCGAGAGCTGTTGCTCCTGGCTTGGAAGACTCTGCTGCCATCTGTGTAAAGAACTGAAAGGCAAGTTGTGCGGGTGTCATCGGGGTCGGAGGAGGATTCAAAGCCTGAGCCAGAGCCATAGCGTTTTCAAAGTTCTCTTGGCCACCAAGAGCTCTCAATGCACCTTGAGGAAGATTCTGAATGTTTGTGTTTGATGCCCCGAGGACTTTTTTGTCATGACCAGCCATTCATTTAAGCTCCTCGACTCATGTAGTAGGCAGATGCCAATGATCCCAAGCCTCCAAGTGTCTGGCCATAGATTGATGGTGTCTGAACATACTGTTGACCTTGCGAAAGCGAATATTGAGTTGTTTCGTACGGAACACCTTTGAGTGCACCCATCGCAAAGTTAAGCATCTGGAAAGGATATTCTCTCTGCTCAATATAATCTGAGAATGCCAAGTCAAGAGCCATCTGATCAAGTTTACGACGTGCTTCTCCAGCGGACAGCATACCTGATGCTGCTTGCTCGGAAAGCCCTTGGACAAGGGGAGCGAATCCTGTCAGCTGCTCTGCTTTCCTTAAACGAGAGGCTTCCTCAGTTTCATATGCAGCTCTTCTTGCAGCTTCTGCACCGAACCTTGCTTCGCGGTCTGATGTGAACCTATCCCGCATAACATCTTCTGCACCGAACCTCGCCGCACGATCACGCTCTCTTTGAGCACGATCTTGCTCAAATTGTTGACGCATAACATTCTCAGCTTGGAACCTTGCGGCACGATCTGCGTCTGTCCTGCCTGCTGCGAATCCGAGACCCTCTGCTGCTGCTTGACGACGGATGTCGCTTGCTGCTCTTGCTGTCCTATCAGAAGCCTCCATTTCACCTAGGAATGCACGAGAACCTCCAAAGGCTGATCCTGCTCTTGCCCTTTGTGCAATAAGGTTTTGCTGAAGTTGCCTTTCAGCCTCAGCGACTGCTGGGTCTGCTGCTTCTTGATAAATGTCTAGGAATGGTTGAGCTTGTTCAATTGTAAATGGTCCACCAATAAGCTCATCCCGAGTGGCACCTTGATACTGCATTTCGGGTTCGCCGATAAGCTCACTCCGAGTCGCACCTCGGTAGTTTCCTCCTAAGAGATCCCTCCGAGAAGCCTCATCATAACCTTTGCCGAGGGTTTGTGTTTGTTGGTATGCAGCTTTTACATAAGGATCATAGATGTCTTCTCCTCTCATGAGGAGATCAAAGCCTGCTCGCTCTTCGGGAGTTAATTTGCTGCCACCATATGTAGCGATTCTTTGACCTTGATAGGCAGGAAATTCACTAGACGCAAGTTCCGCAGCTTGCTCAAAAAGAGTTCGCCCACCTTGAGAAACCCAAGCAGGAATGTCTGTGCCTGTTAGCGTTTCGTCATATGTGGGTAAGTTTTCTACCCCTGTTGTGCAGTAACCACCCATCTATGCCTCCACGAATACTGAACCTGCTTTGGTCATACCAAGCCTTTCAAAAAATTTGTCTTTCCGCTCTAAGTCTCCCGAAAAGATGTGGCCAAGCCTCACAGGTAGTTTAGCGTCATTTGCAGATTTAATAAAGTTTTTAATCAGTTCAAGAGAAACTGAAGATCCTTTTCTGTGGTCTGGAGTTACATAAAACCAGCAGTCTGCTAAGAATGGCTGATCAGACCACCAGTCTGTTCCTACCATCCCTCCGACAGATCCTACTATTTTATTTTCCTTATCCAAAGCCACAAAAACAACTCCTCTGTGTATGACCTCATTTACCTTTGCCACTAGCTTTTCGCTGTTGATCGGGGGAGTTGGTAGAGTTGTGTTCTCGTGCATCTCCGCAAGCATATTTAAAACAGCTGAAATATCTAATGGCGAGGCTCTCCTTATCGTCATCTCATCATGTTACCGAGCGCACCCATGCCTTTTGGCATTGCGTTGCCCTTTGGCGCTGGTTGCTGACGTGCCATGCCTTGACGCTGATCAGCGACTGCATTTACGAGCTCCTGCAACTCAGGCAACAGCTTCATGAGCACACGTGCAACTTCAGGCGTGATAGCTGAATCGAGCATGCGTAGCTCTTCTGGACCCATGTTTGCGAGCCTCGACATCAAAACAGCTCGGATCCCGTCTGATGATTTCATAAGGTTGCTTCGAGCTTCAGCAGGCATAGCTGCCAAAGGATTCATCGTAGCACCTTTCATGTCTGAATGTCCTGGCATTTAAACCTCCTTTGCTTTGTATAAAGTTGACCAGTCTGTTTTTTTACAAAAATATCCAACAGCCCAACAAGTCGGCTCCAAAATCTTTCTGTAAACTTTGCCCAAGTAGTCGGGCTTGTCTCGCTCACCATAAATGTAAGCAATCTCGTTTGCACGATGCCCAGCAACATGTTTCCAAAATTTAACAAACTTGCCTTTGCGCATCTGCTTGACCATCCAAACAGCCCAAACATGATAACCATTAACATGTTGTGGTGTCAGATAGTCGCGTGTAAATTTATAGTCAAGAACGACTTGCTTACGAGTCATCACACCTTGACGGCAAAGCTCGTTACAAATTACTCTGCCCCCGACAATTCCTCCAAGCACCCCACCAACGACGCCACCAATCCCAGGAAGCAAAGCATTACCTATCGCTGTTCCGATCGCTGATGCACCAGCTGACTTGGCTGCTTTTTCGGGATCCTCGCCCATAGCGAGCTGAACGCCAAAGTTGACAATGCCAGCACCCGCAGCACCTGACCAGTTGGCTTTTGCTGCTTCAGTCCCGTAAAGTCTGTCACCAACTTGAGAAAGATATGTAGGGGTTTGGGAGCTGGTTGTGATTGCTTCAGCTGTTAAGTTGCCACCTGTCGTCTTTTTTGCATCATTAACAACATTAGCATCGTAAGACTTGATCCCCTTCCCGACTTCTTTGCCCCCATCAGAGACGGCATTGTAAAGATCTAAGTTTCCTGTTGCTTCTGCGACTTCTCTGTTGGCGAGCTCTGGGAAGATTGTCTGATCGTTTGCGAGCTTGTCAATGTTGTCAAAGGCAAGATTCGTTGTTGATGCGACTTGTTGAGCTGGCGTTGAGCCAAATGTTTCGGTGACTCCTGTCAAAAGTTTTGAACCAGTGGTTTCACTAGCTAGATAAGGATCAAACAACGCTGAACCTGCTTGGCTGGCTGCTGCCTGACCTAGCTGAGATACTGTTCCAACTGCGACTTGTTTGCCAATCTCTGACCAATCAGGGAGTCCTGGGGGCTTACCCTGCTCCTCAACCATCTTTTTATATTCTTCTAGTTTCTCACGATCCGAAGTGTCATTAGGGTCGTAAGTTCTTTGACCTGTTTGAATTGTGCGAACCCACTCGAAAACAGGCATCGCTGCTGTTCCGTAAACATTTTGAAGGTTGCTCAAGTCCATGTCTGGAGTTTGAGATTTAGTCTGATAAACTCCATAAACGATAGGCTTTTTTGACTCGTCCTCTTCGTCAAGTGACAAGCCTGTCAGTGCGCCTTCTCCATCTGTAACTGCCATCAGCTTATAACTCCTTTCCCTTTGAGGTCTTCAATCAATGTCCCAAGGACATCAGCCACCTCAGCTAAAGTTGTTGAGTCAGCGTCCAAGACTCTGTCTTTGGTCACATTACTCGTTTGATAAGGATCTATTGAAGCAGGAGAGTTAATTTCACTAATCTGAAGTTCAAGAGTTGAGATGGTTCTTTGAGCCCATGACTGTTCGTAATCTTTTGGGGGTTGTGGTAATCTTATATTAATCCTGCTCATCTTAATCCATCCTGCCTTGCGTTTACACGGAAGTCCCCAAGAGACCAATCGTCACCAACCGCATTACTTTCTAGCTTGAAGCTCATCTGGCGACCACGTGCTCGCATGCTTACTTTAGTTGAATTTGGAGAAATAGTAAATGGTCCTTTTGTGACAGCTGATGCATTTGGGTATTTTTTTGATTCAACTGTAACATTCAAAGTTCCCGACATTGTTAAGTCAGGCACGATTTTATCGACCAACATTAAGCTGTCCCCAGCACCAGAAACTTCCAAAGGTGAGGTTTCAATGTATGCTGACAATGCTGCTCCGTCAGCGTCTGTCCCCTCTTCATGGTTATAAAGTTCGCCATCTGGGCTGAAAGCGAAAGGTCTTTTTCTGAAACCGAAAGAGTCAAACCAACAAGTCCTATCAAGAGTGCCTATGGACCAAGCATTAATTTCGTAGTTGTATGTAACAAAAGAGTCAGGCTCTGGGTTGCCGTCTGTGTTTGTGTTAGCGTTTGAAACATAAAACCAGCTGACCTCATTAAACTCTTTGTTGTGAGCTGCAAAATTTTTATCAGCGAAGTCTTTTTGCATCCTGTCAAAAACAAAGTGTCTCAGTGGGCATGCCATCTCATTAACAGAGCCATTATACATGAAGAAATTATTCTTGCCCATCCAGTAAACATTACCATCAACATTCATGAGTGTATTTTTGCCGATGGCACCACAGTTTGTTCCTACGAGCCTGAATGCAAAAGTGAATGGTGGTCCAACGAAGTTCATCCCGTAAACAGCCTCATCTGTGGAGATGAATGTTTCATCGCGAGTTGAAATCATGCCAACAATCTTTGTGCCAACCTCAAGCCTTTGATCACCTGCGGTGTTTGTTGCAGATGGAGTCCAATTTTTAAAGTCCTCTTGATCAGACCAACGCACAAGCATCGGGTCAATGTCCGAGCCACCCAGAGGAGTTGTCCCCCCGCAAACAAGATGCCTGTCGGGGAATGAAACGATCGCCACCCTGCTTTCATCAGGAACATTGCTAGCCCCACCCAAGCTTGAAACCAGAACAGCCCGAGAGCCTGTGCCTGTTGAGGTGTCCCAATAATAAAGAGCACCATTCCTGACCAGAGCTATAAGATCCTCACCCCACAAAGTCAAAGACCACTGCGAGTTTTCCAGAACAACTGAAGATGATGTTCCTGAACGAGGAGTTCCCCAAGTTGATTCTCCCCATCCGCCAGCACCCCAACCAAGGGCAGCAACAGCAGTTTGAGTCCCAAGTCCGCCAGCATTACCAATAAGGTACTCAGCATCAACCCCAGAGCCACCGCCTGAGCCTGTGCCTGTTGCTGCTGAAGGAACAACGATTGTATATGTGTTAGCATCAACAAGCGTCAACTGATATCCGTAATATCTATTCAATGTGTCGGCTGTTATGCCGTTTGTGGTTGTGGCTTGTTTGAAACGAACATAATCGCCATCACTTGCCCCATGAGCAGTGTCTGTAACTGTGACAGTTGTGCTGCCATCAACAGTGGCAAATGGGTTGTTGTTTATGTTTGTGGCTGTTGCACGCAGTGGCGTGATATCAAACAGAGCTTCATTCTCTAAAATAAAAAGGTGATTGTGGGTTCCTATAGCAAGATAATCTTCACCATCAGAAAGTGATCGCCAAAAATTCATGTTCCTAGCGACACCAATCAAAGTTACTTCAGACCCTTCAGAGTAATCAACTTCATCAGCAGCAGTTAATCCGTAGATCTCATCTTTGACCCAGCCACCGATTTTTGTCGCGTAGCCATTTTTAAAACGAACATTGTTCCCATCAACCCAGTACGGACCATTTTTGCCAGCACTGTATTCAGTGATGTCTTTAACGATTCCTGGACTGAATTGAAGGAGCTGCAATGTCATGTAATCATCTCCAGTGATGAGTCTTTTGTTTCTCCATTGCGACGAGTCCAACCTTTGCCAAATGTGTCAAAAGTCTTTAGGCTCTTATAAAAGTCTTGCCTGACATCGTGCATTTCTTCAACAATTTGCTTTGGGTCTTTATTAGCCACTGCAGCCAGCGTCATGGGTCCAATGGCTCCATCGGTAGTTGCCCCCACGATTGACTGAAGAGCCTTAGCGGAGCGTCCTGGACCGCTGTTTACAGCCCAATCAAAAACACAGAAGTCAACTCCACTTGGAAGCTCGTCGCCTTTGACTTTGTCCCAGTAAAGTTTTTTGTAGATCATCTCAACATGATCATCGGGAATGTTTTTTAATTCATTGACGTCTTCCAGAGGACGCTCAAGAAAGTCTGCGTAGGTTTTGTGCGTGATGCCTTTGTTTGTGGCACCACCAGGATCCTCGGGATGATCTACAAAGCCACCTTCATGCTTTAAGACCATCTCAAGGCTTTTGAAAAAATTCGCTTCCATTATTTTGCAAGTCCTTTTGTTTTCTCGTATGTGCGCAGACCGCCAAGTCCAAGCATGCCGAGCAACACAGTCATGAGCGCATCCATATCAAATGTCGGCAAGTCGGGGAGCTCTGCTCCTGCCCAACCTGCGCCAAAGATGATAAGTGGTGCAGCTACGAAATGATAAGCCAAAGCAACACCGCATGTCCAGCCAATGAAAGGACGCCACCCAGCAACAAATATCGATCTGTGCTGTGCTTCAGCCTTGTTGACATCCACCTGCGCCATTGCTGCTTCATGAGCGTGCTTTTCTGCCATAGTAGCAATCTCATGCGCCAACTTAGCTTTTTGATCTTTGTCTTCAATGAATTTGTCCAGAAGTCCTGCGACTGGTCCGATCAATGCTTGTATCATTTTTTCTCACTCCCAAGCCAAACTGCAAAAGCACCTGTCATAGCTCCTGAAACAACACTGATCATTGCGCTTTGTTGAGTTGTTAAATCTTCAAGCGACATGCCCCACTCAATGACTCTTATATACATGAATGTCATTATGAACATCATCAGCCTCGGTAAAATTTTCCAAGCTAGGAATCTTTCCATTGTGATGTCCATTACAAGCTCCTTGATAAGATTCCCACCAACAGCAAAATGGTAGTCCCTGCAGTCCCAATCATTATGTGCTCAATGCGCTTGATCCGCAGGATGGTTTCTTTCCAACGCTCCGCGCAAACTGCCTCATGGGTGTCCAATTCAGCTTTGATTGACTGCACTGTCGGCTTTGTCATCTTCTTCTCTTTGTTCTCTGACCGAGTGAATTAGCTCTGCCAGAAAACGCTCTCTAGCAACCTCCAAACGATCAAGCTTCATTTTAAGATTATTATATTCAGGTTGTATCTGCCTAAGCTGATTGACTAGGTAGATCTGATTTTCATCAAGGCTAGACTCATCATAGTCTTTGCCCATTATGCTGATAACATTTCCTTCACTCATCACGAATCATCCTCAGGGCTGCTGTTCATGTAATTTGTATAAGCATTTTGACGCTCGGTTGTATGAACAACATTGCATATTGCTTGGACTTCCGAGGGATAGCTTGACCAATCATCTGTGGGGTGAATAAGATAACGATGATTGCTTCGCGAGATCTCTTTCCCATTTTCAATGATTATGTGCGCCTCCCTGACTTGCACATTGTGCCAGCCAAGTTCGGTATCAACAGACTCAATTTTGTCTGTGATTATGTTTTTTGTTAAGCTCATTTTGTCCTCCTAAGAATTTGTGTAATAGCAGAAAGTGCACTGCACTGTAACATTTGACTGTGCGAGGCTCGTTGTGGCGGTGTTATGCATGACATATTCATTGTCATTAGCTTCACCTAAATATATTCGCCCTGAACCTGCCCTCCAGCCGACACCTAATTCATTAATCCCACTCAGGGATCTGGCTTTTCCTAAACGGCAAGATGCACTGTTCTTTGGCGTGAACGGCAAGTTGCTGCCCGAGCTTGCAAATTTGAAACTTTGACCAGAAGAATAGCCAGAAGAACCTACATTGAAATAAGGTGCTGTGCTGCTTTCTGGAGCAGTGAAGTCAATGAAAACTAACCTGCCGACTTTGAAATAACGCATGTCCAGCGTTTCTCTGGTGCCTGTTCCAGAGACCCCACCTCTCTCCGCTGTCACAGAGAAAGTTCCGTCCTCAATATCATCCAGAGCATTAGCAGCCGCATTTGCCCCGATGCGAACCCCATCACTGGCTATGTACATCTTGTTGGCACCTGCGGCTCTGAATGTCATCACATTCGACGAGTGATCATATTCAATTTCACCGACATCAAAATCTTCTGGGTCGGCGAAATTAATCCTAGAAGCATTTGTATTTGGACTTGCAAGTGTCAAAGAGACACCCGCATTATCTTCGATGAAAACTTCGCCCGAAGGAGTTACCCCACTGTCCCCCGCAGAGGCCATCAATTTAACACCTGAAATGCCACTGTGGGCTTGAGCCGAAGGTCCAAGGAAGAGGTTGCCACCATCTGCAAC
>TARA_R100001463_G_scaffold2754_7_pt1 | contig 27663 bp, 33 predicted proteins | sample TARA_R100001463 | Tara Oceans TARA_R100001463 (sample SAMEA2622242) | marine metagenome | biome: marine biome (ENVO:00000447); feature: deep chlorophyll maximum layer (ENVO:xxxxxxxx); material: "saline water (ENVO:00002010), including plankton (ENVO:xxxxxxxx)" | depth 40 m
AGTTTGGCTGATGTTCCACTCACCATAATGAAAAGAAAAGATGCACTCATCAAACAGGGTGGGGACACTAAATCTATTAACGAACTTTGGAACTCAGTAAAGGAGAATTACAATGTCAAAGAAAAATAAAAAGACTGAAGTCTGGGGTGGGTACAAAGTGTACACCTTGGAAGATGGTACTAGTTTTTTAGCTAAGGATGATAAAGATGCTGAACTTTACAAAAAGAAAGTAGCAGGCTTTACGGTAAATGGGTAGTTTAATATGGGTTTTAGCAATCTGTCTAATAGCCGTATCGACTGATGTTGTTGATTGGTTAGCTGACAAAATAGAAGGAAAATTCAGAGATAAATGAAACAAGTAATCAATTGTTTAAAGCACGATAATCCTGTTATAAAGAAAAAGTTACGAGAAGTTACAGTTGAAGAAGGAATGGAAATTGCGACAGAGTTATTTAACATACTTAATAAACGAGGTGATGGAATCGGTTTGGCCGCTAATCAAGTTGGGATTGATGCGAACGTTGCCGTGGTTAATGTTAGGGAGCCTCTTATTTTAATAAACCCTAAAATCATTTCAAAGGAAGTTGAGATAGATTTTTACGAAGGATGTTTATCATATCCTGGAAAAGGAGTTAGAACAAAGAGGTACAGAGATGTAGTTATATCTACAGATCAATCAGAAAGTGATTGGTATTTTAGTGGAGCTGCTTCAGCTACAGATGGAAAGGGTAGTTGGGAACAAGGAGATGCAGACGATGAGCAAATAAGACTATTAGAATCTGTGTGCGTTCAACACGAAATAGATCATCTAAATGGTATTGTTTGTATGGACAGAAAAATAAATACAACATACGTAGCAGAAAAGAAAATTGGTAGAAATCATTTGGTTACCATAAAAAAAGGCGAAGCAGTTAAAGTAATGAAGTATAAGAAAGTGAAGAAATTTTTAAATGATGGATGGGAATTAAGTGCAACGTAATTTGTCAGACGAAGAAAAGATTAATTATATCATTGTTGGTATATGTATTGGTCTAATGATGGGAATATTCATTGGCATATCACTTGATACCTGGACATTGGTAAACACATTGGGGTTATAATGGAAGAAACATTATTAGATAAGTTTATGCGAGTATTTGTTTACTTGGTATTGCTACCAACTGGAACAGCAATTGCCTGGTATGGACTATATAAATTTGTGAGTTTTGTATGGGTGATTGGGATAAAGTAGAAAAAAAGAAAAGAGTTGCGACTCAACAAGATATACAAATGCTATATCTTAAGATGATTCTTTGGATAGTGGGAGGTCTTGCTTATTTTTATTTCATAATAATGGGATGGCATTTATAGTGAGCAAGAATAAAAAGAAACACTCAAATGCAGGAAAAGGAGATAAGAGTCGTGTATCAAATAAAAAAAAGTACGATGAAAATTGGGACAAAATTTTTAAAAAACAAAATAAGGACTGAACCAGTATATGAATATTGTATACGAAAATACTAGAAACGTTGAACTAAATAATAGAAACAAACCGATTAATAGTTGGATGGAAGACTGGACATTAGACGAAAGAAAAGAAAAGTTTTTTGAATTTTGTAGAGTGTTTGATAAGCGTGAAGATGATTTGCTAAAAGAGGATTATCAAATATTCTCTCATAGACTTCATTGGCATGAACACCCATACTGCGATGAGATGAGAAACGTAGATGATTTACATAAGCGAATATGGTACACAATGGTGTTCTCATTTAGTAATGAACATTGGTTAACATTTAAAACATTAAAAGATCAGGGAATAGAATCGTTGAGAGAAAGGTTTGTAACAGAACGACATGCTCGTAGTGATCTATTTCAAATATATTATCCTAAAGGTACAAACGTTAGAGAATGGTTATTGTCTGGTCCTAAGAAGTGTGCAGATGATATGGTACATGTATTGGAAAGCAGAGATAAACAATGGACAATGATGGAATTAGCTAAAGTGTTTTGTGATTACTTTAAGGAGAACCAAGGTTTTAGAGCACCAATGTATCCATGTAAGAATTTTGCTAGGTACATGGCCATGACGTGGCCACAAGATTATGATCCAGAATCTGTACTATTTGGTGGTACAGGTCATTTTGATGGATTGCATCAGATATTTGGTGGTAAGAATTTAATGAATAAAGTTAAATATGATATAGACAATGATGGTCAATTTATTCCAGCAAACTATAATGCGGAGTTATGGTTGCAGCAAATGGATGAATTAATATCGGATAGTAGGAATCCAATGGTGGAACAAAAATTCCTAAACGTTGAGGATAAGACCTGTTTTTTCTATAAACATATAGCTATAAATCACGGAGTAAAGAGTCCAACTAAGCGAATACCGTACGAGTGGATATTTCCTAGTGATTTTAGTCTCAAAGATTAATATTTATAGTATATGAAAAGAGGCATTCTACATATCAAGACTAACGTCAATTCTTCATTCAAGGATGTTAAATCTGCATTCGTTGATAGGGATGGGGAGTTGTTGAAATACTTGTGCCCGAATGGAACGAAGGTTGTTCACCATAAGGGTATAAGAAGGGGTGCCGTTACAAAAATAGATTTTTTTGGGGACATTGTAAAGTTCAAAGTTGTTGGATACAAAACTTCTAAATCTGATTTATTTTTTAACGATATACTGGTTGATGGAAACTTTTTAGGTATAAAGTTTTGGTCTCATAGGCACAAGCTTAAATCAGTATCAGACGAAAAAACAATGATAGAGGACGAAGTAACGTTTACAACAAAGAACGCAGTTATGGATTGGCTTCTTCACTTTTGTTTATTTGTTTCGTTTGTTACACGAAAATTAAAGTACAAAAAATTCTTTAAATAGGAGATCAAGCATGGCTAATAAATCATGGCCCGAGGAACGAGCCGACATCGCGGTATGGTTATCTGGATTTTTAGGTATCTATAAAAAATGGGTAGATAAGATTCTAGACAACGACGATGTAGAGGTTAATAAGGTTAAAATAATAGAACTGTTAGAAGAGTGGATTGGTAAATTGGAAGAGATCAAACTAAAGATAATAAAAATGCCAGACACTCCTAAACAAGAAAGTAACGATATATAGATATATGAGCAAGATTAACGAAGTCGCATCTAATTCTGCAAATTATGGAGCAGACAGTGGTGAACCAGATACAGGATGGTTACCAGGTGGGGATGTACGTACTTTGGGTTTTGAATCTGGTAAGCCTGAGCCTTGGTATCATCAAGGACAATATGAGCAGGTTGATTTTCCAGTTGCATCGTTTATATATGGATCGAAAAAGGAAGATAGTAAGTTGGCGTATAAAGTACAAAAACAAACTAAGGTTGTTGATATGGATAGTGTTATTAAGGACTTAGATCTTGAAATAGAAGAACTAATGACTAACACCGAAATAATGTATAAGGATATAAAGCGTGGTTAATAGAATATTAGATTGGGAAATGTTTGTTTTAGAAACTAGATTGTTATATGATAAGCACAAAGATTTGTTGGAAGAAGTAGCTGAAAAGCCAGTAGATTTTCCTTCAGAATGTAAGAACATGTTCTTAGCTCTGTTGCATGATTATCATGTAGGAATGGAGAGTGGGAGCAAAGAAAAAGTAGTAAAAAACTTTGGTTTTGAAATAGCGGAGGCATAATAATGCATATAATTTTACCGTATGGTTACGATGAAAAATGTACAACTGTAAGTCAGTCTTTACCGTATTTAAGGGCAACCGAGACGGAGACCTACATCATGAAAAAAGAAGATATAATATTACGTTTAGAATCAGCCCTAGAGAATAAAGATTGGGCAGATATTGAACTTTTATTGGAAGATCTACAACTTGACGATGAAGACATCGATGAAGATTATTTTTCAGACACCATGTGGGGTGGCGAGGGGTAGATAATGAAAAAAGTCCATAAACCTAAGATGTCTGACTTTCCGATACCTACGACAAAGATACATAAAACAAAGAAAAATAAGTCTAGACAAGAACAGAAACTAGAACTAAAGAAACAGATTAATAGTCTTGTTTAAACACATTAAAGAAAGTAATACTACGTATTATAAACATTGGTGGAGAGCTATATCATGTGCAATTGCCTTAATAATACATGCGTTCTATCCAGATGTGTTAAAAGATTATGCGTCAAAAAAGTTACAAAAAAAGTAAAAAAAGCATGTACATATATGCCGGTTTACGTGTAGATTCTATTAATTAACAAAGGAATACGTCATGCAAAACCTAAGTAAGTATCTAATAGTATTAGCACTAATAACAACTATAAATGGATATGTTGCAACTAAGTTTATGAAAGCAAACAAAGAAACATATCATCAACATTATGAGTTTCTTGCTAATCAAAATCAAGAGTTGTCAAAAAGGTTATCAGAGTTTTATCAACATGGTATTAAAGTTGATGTAACAATGTATCAGCCAAACACAATACAGTGTGACGATACACCAGATGTAACGGCTGATGGAACTAAAATCAGAGTGCATCATGCATCTAGGTATAAGTTTGTTGCACTATCACGTAATTTACTTGCAAGGTGGGGTGGACCTTTTGATTATGGTGATTTTATTTTATTAAAGGGTACAGATGGAAAAGATGGTGTTTATCAAGTTAGAGATACTATGAATTCCAAATGGGTAAACGTAGTAGATATATTGGAATCTGAAACCGTCAAACCTTACAAGTTTACAAACGTAGATATTTTTAAATTAAATTGGACTAAGGAGAACGCATGAGAATAAATGCTGAGCAAATACAAGAGAATTGGGAAGGGCTCAATAAAATAATAGAGGACACCTTTGAAGGTGACAGGTTAAAGAATATAAAATTGTTACATGAGCACTTTCAAGATAGAATGACATTGGCTCCAGCCTCAGGAACAAAATGGTTTCATAATGCTTTTCCAGGTGGATACGTAGCACACGTACTAAACGTAATAAAATGGTCTTTAGAATACTACGAAATGTTTAAGAAAATGGATATGCACGTTAGTGACATAGATGAAGAAAGTGTAATCTTTTGTGCAATGTTCCATGATCTTGGTAAAATAGGAGACATGGAAAATGATTACTATATTACTAATCCCGATGAGTGGAAAGCCAAAAAGTGGGGAAGATTATATGATCATAATCCTAACCTACATTGGATGACAGTTACAGATAGAACATTTTGGTTACTGAATCAATTTAGTATACCGATGTCGCAACAAGAGTTTTTAGGTTTAAGAATGGCAGATGGATTATACGAAGATGCAAATAAGCCATATTTTTTCGAAGGTTCAGAATGGAAAGCAATAAAAACAAATATTGGATTTATAATACATTATGGGGATGCATGTGCAACTAGATGGGAAAAGGAACAATATATGTTGTCAGGTGAAAGTAGCGTAGACTTCCCAAAGATAATGAAGGGTACTACAACAAAATCGGAACCAATGGCCGATATAGACGTTGATAAGTTAGGAGATTTATTTAAATGATAATTGAAACAATAATGGGAATAACCATATTGATTCTGTGTTATGTTATTTGGAATCTATATAATAAGGTAGATTTTTTAGAACAGGCTTTAGATGGAACATATGTTTCTATCGGTGCAGCATTACAAAACATGCGAGACATTGATAGCCTTGGTTCGTTCGAAGCTGATGATGAAGCTGGAACAACATTTACAGAATTATTAAATCAAGTAGAAATATTAGAAAACTTAATAGGAGAAAGAAACGATGCCGCGTAAAGCAAAAAAGAAAACAGTAAACAGAATGTATTTTCACGAAGGAACAGAACAAGCAATTATAGAGTATAATGCAGCTTTAACTCACAGAGAACGAAATGATATTTACAATGAACATCTTAGAGCTCCGTTCGAAAAACTTGTGGAAAGTATAATACACACATTTAAGTTTTATTATTTTGATATTCCACTTGATGATGTTAAACATGAAGTAATATCATTTATGATTACCAGGTTGGATAAGTACAAGCCAGGTAAAGGAAAGGCTTTTAGTTTCTTTAGTGTAGTTGTAAAGAATTGGTTGATATGTCACAACAATAATAACTATAAGAAAATGAAAATGACTGCAGACGTTATTGATTTGAAACATAAAGATGCTAAGCAAGTTACGTATGATGAAAAATTCGAAACTATGAATGACGGCCAACAGTTTTTTAAGTCTATTGTAGAATACTGGGAAGAGAATATTGATGTTGTATTTAAAAAACAAAGAGATATTAGAATTGCATACTCTATAGTAGAGTTAATGACAAGAGTTGATGCTATAGAAATATTCAATAAAAAAGCCTTGTACATATTACTAAGGGAATTATCTGGTGCCAAGACTCAGCATATAACAAAAGTTCTAAATACAATGAAATCTCACTATAAAAACTTAGAACGACAGTGGGATGTTGAAGGCCACATAGAACAGCCAAGAACAAATAGATTGTCTAAGCCTCTGTACCTTTAATCAATTTTTCATTTACGCCATATTTATGATCAAAGGACGTTCTAATTATGTCTGCTGATTATGAAATATATGACGGAGTTAAACTATCTGACATGTTTAAGAAGATAGATGGAAACTCTAAGCGTAACAAAATACAAATAGAATCACTGATTCAAGAAATGATGGTCTTCATCAAAGATCCAAACTCTGCGATGCAGTTGTTTCCAATGATAAGTGAATTTATGCAAGCTAATATTCGAAACGATGAATTGTTAGTTAAGTTGACAGCTGTCGTACAAAGGGTTATACAATCAGAAACTAAACTTGATAGTGGAGAGTTGGGACTGTCTGATACCGAAAAAGCTGAAATACTTGATAAAATTCAAAACGCTACAGAAAATATTCAAAAAGAGGTAGATGACATTTCTCTAGGAATACAATCAGAAGGACCGTAAAATGGCCGACGTACAGGGAGTGTACACAGAGCGGGTATCTAATAACGCTAAAGTTAACATAAAGAACCAGATACCCACAGAAAAACGTGTACGAGACATAACTCAGGAAATAATCGATGCTACGCAAACTATATCTCTGCAAGTTGTAGCTGCAGAAGTTGTAGATGTAGTAACAGATCCGTTGTCCGCAAAGTTACCACCAAGTTATCAAGGATGTATAAGAGTTGATACTGGAGGTGTTGATTTTGCTTTGCTCCCAGAAAATAGTAAAGGATACGTAAAGCCTTTAAGTGCATTTGTCAATCAATATCCAGTTCTAGGAGAATTTGTGTCATTGATAAATTTGGGTGGATATACATTTTATTTTAATCCTATAAACTTCTTAAACAGTCCAAATAATAATATGTTAAAGGGGCTAACCTCTAATCCAGAGGATGGAATTATTGACGATAAAAAAGCCGCAGCATCTGTTGGAGAATTTGAACCAGTTATTGGTGGAGCTCCAAGACCAGTACAGGTTTATCCAGGTGATTTTGCTATAAATGGTAGAAATGAACAATCTATAAGAATAGGAAAAACAAAAGGATCCAAAAAGGATTCTGTTATAAAATTAAGAATTTCTAGCGAAGATAGTAACATAGGCAACTTACTTGTTCCAAATGAAGAAGATGTGAATCTAGATTTATCGTCAATTTATATGACAAGATCCGAGGAGATACCACTAAACATTGTACCCTTTGCACAAGAAATAACTAAAGATCCACTAGTTGGTAGTCAGATATTATTGGATTCTAAAACCATAACTTTTAATTCTAAAGAAGGTGGAGATATAAGGGTTTACAGTGGACGAAATATTAATATAGTTGGAAAAGGAACTGCAAATATTGTAGGATTGTCTGTTAACATTGGGGACAACTTAGACGCAAATTTACAACCCGGTGTATTGGGTGACCAATTGGTAAAGTTTTTAGTTAACGTTTTGAATCAATTAAATTCCTTTGGAGCTGCATGTGCTGCAGCAACTGGAACTGGAAATTTTGGTATACCTGTTCCAGTATTTAATGTGATGAGTGCTGGAGCTGGATTGCAAAGTGGAACGGCAGTATGGACAGAATCTGTATTAAAAGATTTTCTACTCAGTAAAAATGTAAAAATATCTAGAGCTGGAAAGGCTAACCTATAATGTTAAACTGTGACAATATTACTTCAGCTAAAAGGTTTTTACCAGAAGGATCAGCATTATTGTTAGGCGATCAAATATTAGAAGGTTGTGCAATAAAAACTGGTTCTAGTGGAGGAGTAGGTGTTAGTGAGGAAGAACTAGAAAAGAACAGAATAGCAAATCAAATTTTTGGTGTAGCAGAGGATTATGAAGACATATACATAATTGGAGAAAAAGTTTGTGAAGGTGAATTTATAAGCGAGCTTGGATTTACAGCTGATGAGGGTGGTGTTACAGTAATACATTCAGGTTACGGCGGTGAAGCAAGAAACTTTGCACCAGGTACAGATTTGAAGACGGGTGACCTAGTCCTGAATGGTTTTGTCTTAGATCCTAATGGCGTGAGGTTCGATGCACCACAAAATATTGATGGAGATGGTTTCGTTGTTGGTGAATCTGGTGCTGTTGTTTCACCCGGTGCAGGGAATGATGATGACGAAGCATATTGTAGTTTGCAAGAATTAGCTGGAAAAGCGGATAGACCTGATGGGTTCTTTGATGAGTTTTCTATGGATTTGGATTTGGATATTCCAGATCTCGATATGAAATGGTGGTTTAAGATACAAAAAAAGATTAATGATTTAATGTCTGTACAGAACAAGTTTATGGTTAGAGTACAATTATTGGTCGACAAAATAGAACTTGAACCAGATGATGCATGTAAATTAGTTCCAGATGTTAACAAACTAATAAAATTAATTCAGAGAGTAGAGAGGGTAATATCTAGAATTTCTAGATTGTTACGAGCTTTATCTTCGCTAGCGAGAAAATTAAAAAAGATAGTAAAATTATTAAAGTGGATATTCTCACCATTAAAAATAGTAGAAGCATATTTTATGGTTTTAGGTGTCATAAACGGTATACCACAATTATTGGCAACAGCAGCACAAAACATGGCCAACTCACAAAGAGTTATGAGATCGTTGTTAGCACTTCTACAAAAAATTATAGCACAATGTATAGTGAATAGAGGTGCAGAAGCTGGATTAACAAAGGAACAGTGTGAAGCTGCTGGAGGTGTATACATTGAAAGAAGACTTGGTGATCTTGGAGATTCTGATGGTGGAGAGCTAGGACTGGGTCTAGATGATTTAGAAAATTTTGATGCATTCGGTACAGATGAAGATGGTGAAATATCGTTTGATGAGTTTGATAGAATATTAAGTAAACAATCTGTCGACTTAGAGGAATGTTTATTGGAATTAGACGATATAGATAAGGCACAAGGTTTTGTTATATAATATTTATAAAATAAAGGTAAAGGTAATATCATGAAAAAATCACAAATCGGAGCTTTGAAAAAGATAATACAAGAAGCTGTGCAAAAGGAAGTAGCAAAGCAAATGCATGCTGTTATTAAGGAGATAACTGCACCTGCTCAACCAAACGTGGTTAGTGCTTCACCGATGGCTGAAGCTAGAAATCTTGCAAAAGATCCAGTTCTTAATCAAATTTTAAATGAAACACAGGGTGGATTACCAGGTGGAGAGCAACAACAAGATGCATGGCCCACAATGGGTGGTGGACCAATATCAACAGTTGGGCAATTTGATGGAATTCAAGCACAAACGCAACCTCAACAACCAGTTAATACAGCTGGAATGCCAGATTTTTTACAAAAGGCTTTCAGTGGTCATGACGCAAAGGTTGTTCAAGCAATAAATAAAAAACATGGCACTAGAACTAAGTAGATTAATTAAAAACCTTGCTCAGCTTAAGCATAAAGAAACCAATAAAAACAAGTTTCTAAAAAGCAAAGCTAAGATAGCAGAGTTTAAACAGAATGTAGAAAAGGCTAGAGAAGAAGCTTTAGCCATACATGACTATGTCAATAAAGGAGAAGTAAGACCAGTATTTCCACTTGGAAACAATGGTAGACAACTTAATCCTCCTGTTCCAATGGAAGCTAGATCGTTTGCATTTCTAGTTGAAGAGATGTTAGAGCTAGCCACTACTACGCCAAATTCTACTACGCGTCAAACAAAGAAAGCGGCAATAGAAAGAGATTTAGAAGTTGGGATTGTCACAAATATATCCGGTGTTCGATATTTAACTACAAGGGGAAGAGCAAAAGAACTTAATCGTCCGTTTCAAAAAATGGATGATCAACAAGCCTTAGCTCTTTCTAAAACTACTGGTAGAGGTAAACTTAAATAATGGCACTCGAAAACAAAAGGCAAGCATCTGTACGAGAACGAGATAGGGATGAAGATTCTAAAATTGGTTTAGTATTCCCCTTGACCCGAGGTAAAGATGGATATTTTAAATCTTCGTCTACGCTTTTAGAGCAAACGAAGACAAACATGAAAAACCTTTTGTTGACAGTTAAGGGTGAAAGACCGTTTCAACCAGAATTAGGATGTGACATTTTTAACATACTATTTGAACCAGCAACCGAAGACCTATCTAGTGATATCGATGCATCTATTAGAGAGTCTGTTGGGAAATGGCTACCACACGTAAGTTTGAAGGGTGTAATGGTTGACGTAGATAATAATACGGTAAACATAACAGTAACATTCTCTATTGTAACAGATCCAAATGCCACGGAATCTATATCGTTGGCACTTAATAGAGTTGGAGTTTAATAATGGCAAGTACGAAAGTTAAACCTAAAGAAGTACAATATCTAAATAAAGATTTTAATGCTTTCAAGTCTACACTTATAGAATATGCGAAAACATATTTCCCTCAGAGTTATGCGGATTTTAATGAAACTTCCCCAGGAATGATGTTCATAGAAATGGCTTCATACGTTGGCGATGTTTTGGCATTCCATATAGATGAACAGTTTAGAGAATCATTATTGGTTTATGCTGAAGAAAGAAAAACAATTTACGATATTGCCCAATCTTATGGATATAAGCCAACAATTTCTACACCGTCTACAGTAACATTAGATTTCTTTCAAACAGTACCTGCAACTGGAACTGGAAATGCTATAAAACCAGATTACAGATATGGATACGAAATATCTGCAGGTTCTAGGACAAAGTCAGATGAATTTGGTGTATCGTTTAGAACAGTCAACAATATAGATTTTAAGCATTCTAGTTCATTGGATCCAACAACAGTTAGCATATATGAAGTAGATGAAGATAATTTACCAACCAAATATTTGTTAAAGAAATCTGTTAGGGCAGTAAGTGGTGAACTATCACAAGAAAAATTTACGTTTACAACTGCTAAAGCTTATGATCAAGTTGTATTAGAAAAAGACAATATTTTAGAAATAATATCATGTACAGATTCTGATCAAGGTAAATGGTATGAGGTTGAATCACTAGCTCAAGATTTGGTATATGATGATGTGTCAAATACTTCTGAGTTTGATCCACAACTATCACAGTTTAACGATACTGTACCTTATATTTTAAAAATGGTTAGATCTCAAAAGAGATTCAAAACAAGATTTAGAGATGACAACAAAACAGTTGTACAGTTTGGGTCTGGAACTTCAGATAATCCAGATGAAGAAATTGTACCAAATCCTTCTACAGTTGGTAATTCATTTACCAATACAAACTTTTTAAATACAAATTCTGCACTTGATCCTGCAAACTTTTTAGATACTGCAGTTTATGGACAAGCTCCAAGAAACACAACTTTAACATTTGAATATTCGTTTGGTGGTGGAATAAAGGATAACGTTCCTAGCAATTCAATCACCTCACCCAATGGTTTAACGTTAGTATTGAATACAAATGGTTTGACAGCAGGTCTAGTCAATGAAAGTAAAGGATCTATAGCAGTTAACAATTCAGTTGCTGCAACAGGTGGAAAGGGTTCAGAAACACTAGGCGAAATAAAGGAAAATGCTAGACAGTATTTCCATGCTCAAATGAGATCTGTGTCAAAACAAGATTATATAACTAGAGTTTACAACATGCCTGCAAAATATGGAAACATATCTAAAATCTATATAACACAAGATGACCAATTAAATGCAGGTGAGGGTGTACTACAAGACCAAGTAATCAATCAAGATATATTGGATGAGAACGATGGTGAAATCCAACTTTCTAAATTGCAAGTTAGAGTTCCAAATCCAAATGCACTAAACATGTATGTTCTTGGATATGATGGCGATAAACGTTTGACACCAGTAAATGACGCAACTAAAAGAAATATAAAAACATATTTGGGACCATATAGAATATTAACAGATGCGGTCAATATAAAAAATGCATTTGTAATAAACATAGGTGTTAGATTTTCAATACTAACCAAAAGAGGATACAACAAGGAAAAAGTAATTTTAAATTGTATTCAAAAATTAAAAGAATATTTCGATGTAGATAAGTGGCAAATCAATCAACCAATAATATTAACAGATGTTGCATATGAAATATCACTTATAGAGGGTGTCAACAATGTAGTTGCACCAAAAGAAAACAATCCTGATGGACATATTGTTGTTATAGAGAACAAATTTAAAACAAATGATGGATATTCAGGAAACATATATGATGTTAATGATGCCACAACTAACGGAACTATTTATCCTTCTTTGGATCCTTCTATTTTTGAAGTAAAGTTTCCAGATACCGATATTACTGGTAGAGTATTAGGAGATTATTAATGGCACATTATTTTGTATTTTCAGAAAAAGATTCTAGTTTAGAAAGAGGAGCTACAGCCAATAGTACTGCTAGTTTAAAAAATGCAGGATTAGATGAGATTCTAGAAGTTGGAAAAGAGTTTCAGGTTGACAGTACAAATTTTAGTCGCATAGCAAGATCTGTAATTTATTTCCCAGTTACAGCTATATCAGAATCTATAGCCTCAGGTGAAATATCTAGAAATGCTAAATTTTATTTAAACCTCTACGAGGCAAACTCTATTGGATTGGATAGGGATATAACATTATTTGCTAACGCAGTTTCTCAAAGCTGGGATGAAGGAGATGGAAAGTCTACAGATAATCCACAAACAGAAACTGGTGTTAGATGGAGATACAGAACAACTGGAACTGGTTCACAGTGGTCAGCCGATCAAAACAGTTGGGGAGCCACATATTTTACTGGATCAAATAATGTTGCATCTCAATCTTTCAACAAAAATTTACCAGTAGATATGAGAATGGACGTTAGTCCAATTGTTAGATCATGGATGAGTGGAAGTATAGCTAACGAAGGGTTCGTAGTTCGTAGAAACGCTTTAGAGGAAACCAGTCCTAGTGCATCTGGGATATTTAAGTTTTTTTCATCTGATACACATACAGTATTTGCTCCAAAGTTGGAAGTCGAATGGGACGATTCTACATGGCAAACTGGTTCACTATCCCCGTTAACTTCTGACAATCTCAATCAGCTAAAATTGTATGTTGAAAATATGAATCACGATTATAAAAAAGGCTCAATTGCAAAAATTATAGTTAAAGGAAGAGAAAAGTATCCAGCTAAAAACTTTTCTACTACTTCTTCATATTTAGATGTGAAGTATCTACCAAGTGGATCATCATTTTATTCAATCGTAGATACAAAAACAGATACAGTTATTATTCCCTTTGGATCGGGATCTAAGATGAGTTGTGATTCCAGTGGAAACTTTATTAAGTTAAGAACTGGTGAATTAGAAGCTGAACGATATTATAAAGTCAAATTTAAAATCGTTAGTGGATCAGGAATAAATGCATATACAAATTTTTATGATGAAGATTTAATATTTAAGGTGTCAAGATAATGCCATACACAGAACAAGAATTACAGTCAAACGAATTTTACACCTCGTTAAAGGATAGGGATAAGCAAAAATATTTACTATCAGTAGATGAATCTGTCAACAATAGTACGTCACACGATGGAACCCTAAGAAACAATAATGATGTAATAATTTCGTATGAAGATCCAGATAATGTAGGGTCAACTCTTACAGATAGAGATGCGATACATGTTGAAATATATCAGAGAAGATATAGAACAAATCAGGATACTAAGGACATACTAGACAGAGCATTTACGGAGTTTTAAGTGCCACATCAAAAATCCAAAAGACAAATTAACATCCCACAAAAGGTGTTCGACCTAGTCGTAAGACCAGAGTCAAACGATTATATTACATTTAGGGATACTGAATATTACAACCAGTTTGTAGATCTTCCATATGGTTCGCCTGAATGGCCAGAATATTCCTTTGGTGGTGATCCAAAAGATATAATACAGGTTAACATTTATGGAAATCAAGGTGGACTAATATCAACGGTATATAAAACAGCTTCTGATATAATGGTAGATGCAGGATTTGAAGAAGTTCCATCTATCAAAATAGAACCAGGATCAATACTAAGAGATTTAGGATTTAGAAAGGGTAGATTTACACTGGAAATGGATTTTATGAGAGTCCAAGCAGGAGGACCATTCCCAGTATTAGTCAACGGAAAAGACAAGTTATATAGAGGACCATTTGAAGAGTCAGATGATGGTTACTTTTTTGCATCTATAGATGATCCAGCTTCTGAGACACTAACAGAAGATAGATTGTATGTCAAAGAAAATAAGTACATAATAAAGCAAATATCATCTGATAGAACGGAAGCCATTGTTATACCTGCATATATTGATGATGAAAAATATTTAGAAGATTTTAGATTAGCTGCGTACACATGCCTTAACGTTTTTCCAGATGCTGGAGAATCTTTACAGTTTCCACAAGATTTAAGTTCTAAATACATAACATTGACACTAAATGATGGAAACTCAATATTGTCATCGTATATAAACGGGGCAATACGTGTTAAAGATGCATACTTTTTGGGCAATAGAGAAGTACCAGAAGTAAGAGAAGTGTTTGAAGTAGAACCTTCAGTCGAAGTAGAACAATTGGTTCCAAACTTGTTAGCAAATAGGGGATTCGAAAGCGGAGCTAACTTTAGACCACTTTCTCCATGGCCTAGCCCGTTTAATTTGGTAAGCTATGTTGAGGGAGCCGATATATATCCGTTATTTAGTATACAACCAGATTTAATACCAAGTCCAATCGGTCAAATTGGCATAAATCTTCAGTATAACGATTTACTTGCAGGTCCAGATACACCAAACAGAGAATTGGCAAATGAGGCCTACAATGAGAGGTATCAAAAGACTACTGGTGTTTCTGATGGGAGCATGGTATACGGAGCATCTGGTATTGAAACGTATCCATGGTTATTTAAAGGGGACTTTGTAAGAACTGGATTGGATATAACTGGTCAAACACATACATTTAGTTTTTATATGAATGCAGCTGAAGGTACAACCGTTAGATGTTTCATAAAGACAGGTGCTTGGGGATCTGGATGGCAAACAAGCCAAAACTTTCAGTGTACAGGCGAGTGGCAAAGATTTGTAGTAACATTTACCCCTGACTTTTTTGACAATAGAGGATTACTAATACGAATAAATATAGATCAACGAACCGTGCATGTACCAGGTTTAGATGCTATGTTGCCATTATTTGCTGCTAGTGGAGATGTTGTTAATACTATACTTCCACACATAAATGACGTGCCTCTTGAAATGGCAGGAGCTATGTTGCAAAGAGGATCTTCGGCAACCAAATATCACACTAATGATACAACTTCTAATGACGGAGTCATTGAAACACCAACAAACGGTTTAATTAAGTTTAAGTCAGATGAACCAGACGTAATACATGTGGAGGATTTTCCAGAAGGAAGTGGCAAATTTACACCAAAAATGGTTGGTGGTTTAATAACAATTTCCAATGCAATTGCAACAAACGATTTTACACAAGTTTTAGAAACACAAGACGTAATTGAAGAAACAATTTCTAGGTGGGATTTTCAACCAACTGGTGAAGCCTCAGGTTCTATGGGACTATTTAAGGCATCAGATCCAGATTCTCAATTTCCAGAAATGGGTTGGGACATTAACTTACATTCTAAAGCAATTGAAGTTGAAGATGAAGATGGAATCAGAATGTTTGATACTGGACTCACAAATACAGATTATATTTCTAGACACACCAATTATGATTACCATAGATTTCATCGTGCTAGAGATGATAAAGGATATTGGCCCGGAACTGGACATATTGGATACCACGTTCATTGGAGAAAAGATGCTGGTGTAAATGAAGATCCAGCCTTAGTATTTCCAGATTTAAATTATCAAGAATGGATTTTAGGTCCAATGACTATAGCTGCTAACGAATCAATTAACAGCACAGATCCAGATAAAAATTATTTTGCAAAACGAGAATTAGGCGAAGATACCAGATTACAGGAAGGTAGAGGAACCAGTTATTCTAAGTTCCCACATAGACCATTAGAAAACTATATATTTTTAAGAAGAAGTTTGGCTTCTCACAATATACAGCAAGGAGATACTGTAAGGCTTAAATTTAAGATGAAGTCGCAACCAGTAGACTTTGATCAAGGAAAAAGAAAGGGTATTAGAGCTCAGTTTTATAGATCAGTTGGTGATAGACTTATAGAGCCTTCACCGCTTGGTCCAGAACAAATAGCTGGATTGTACGGTAATGTTACGTTGCCTTCGACTATTGACATTTTAAAGGAAATGACATATCCCATTATAAAGCGTATGTATCAAGCTCCTAACAGTTTTATTGGAGATCTTGGTGGGGTTAATCAGGCTCCATTTGAACCATTTAATATTGAGATAGAAAGAGTCAACATCTTTTTAGATGTACTAGACATGTTATATCCTCAAATTGGCAGTTGGTTTGCAGACGATAACAATAAAGTTTGGCCTGATTATTTTAACCTTGACCTTTTTAATTTTGTTCCAAGAATACGAGTACGTTATGAACACTTTCCCGAAGATCTTCAAAACTCACTAGGGATAGATAGTAATTTTACAGATTTACATTCTAACTTTTTAAATTTAGTAAATGATCCCGGTGATGGTGCCATTATTCAGTTGGGTGACCTTGCAGGTGGATTGATTGGAGAAGGTGCATTCCTACATCACAACTTACAACGTAACAGTATACAAGAACTTTACGAAGTTTGGTCACCAACGTTGGATTCGATGGCATATTATCAAGGTGAATTTGCACAAAAAATGAATGGTCTTACTGGTAGAATACGTGGTAAAGTTGTTGCTGACGCGCCGGCTGGGGGTTTCACATACGATATTCCTAATGGAGTATTAAGAACATCTGGTACGGATGGCCTTTCACTCGGTGGTGCGAATCTTGAAGGATATTTTTTCTATCATAAGACTAACTCTAGAAGAAACTTTAAGCTCACAGTTATACCTTCACTTGTCAAATTAGGTACAATAGATAGGGAATCATTTTTTAACAATCCAAACGACGTAGCCCAAACACTAATAGGTCAAAGCAACTCAGTTGGTCAGAGAACTGGCATAGACTTTTCTACAGAAGCCGGCATTGGAGCGATTGCCGATAACAATGTAGATATAACCGAGCATTTTGGAATACAAACAAATAGGTTCTCAAGATTTGATACGGACGATTCATGGAAGTACACATGGAGATATGGAAATGTTAACTCAGTAACACAATTAGACAATAGTCCTTACGACGCACTATTAGATTTAGACGGTTTACAGCAGGCGTATACAGAACAGGCTTTCCAAGAGACTGCTACTCAAGTTATTGACATGAACGATTTCGTTAACGATATTAATAATATAGACTTTGACAATTTGCATCCCGATGTTGCAGCAAGAATAGGTGCGCCAACAAATCAACCAATTATATCAGACGATAACTTATTTCAATGGAACTTTGCAGACCAATCTTGGGATTATATAGGTCCCGAAGATCAGGTTGAGATGGACGGACCATTACTAGTAAAAAGAAAAACCTCACATGTAACCGCAATAGATCCTCTTGATTTGTCAACACAGGAACCAGGAGATCCATATTTTACAGAAGAAAGAAGAGATGTAAATGGATACATGTATGGAAAATACTTGTCACAATACATTGTTCCAGAGGTATACGATGAGTGGGAAGAATACATAGTAGAGTTTCCAATATCAGATCAAGTTTTAGTTGATTTTCCTGCATTCATAAAAATGAGTGGACACTTAGGAGATTATGGTACAGTGTATTTAGATGATATTGAAGTTTCAGTTAGAAGATCTTCGGATACACGAATACAGATTTCTCCATATACAATATTGGCTCCACTAACTGCACAGATACATGAAGTTATAGATGAAAATACAGTGCGCGTAGATGCTGATTATGATACATTGGCAGAAGATCAGGGAGCGGTACCTAGCAATTACGCAGTATCTAGGTATTCCGAGTTTGGATCGGGTTTCAATATAGATTATGTTGAAGAACAACAAAGAATTGAACCTATATATGCAAAGTACGTTTCTAATATTATTGGTGTAGAACCAGAAAATAATAGAATAATTGTAGAGAAATCTTACCAAGAATATGGACAAGAGATTGGCGCAATGTTCGATCAAGAGGAATCGATCGATGCTAGTAACGTGATGTTTGATGATTACTTTATTAGACATAGGTTGAAGGACAAAGATAATCTCTACACGTACATGATTAAAGATTCAGTAACTAAAAATTTAATTATAAACTTTAAACCAGTCAATACTTCAGAATATCCAGGTGGAATAGCATATAAATTTATGGATCCATTGGATTCATCTATAGAACCGTTAGACCAAGTTTTTATAGCACAAGAGGTAACTCCAGCTTTAACTGAGACCGTAGATCTTATACCATTTGAAGATGAAGAAATTCCAGAAACAGTATTAAGACAACCAGATTTCGACAATATAGAGCCTCTAGTTTCGAACAGGGATACTCCATATAGAAGCCACACGGATCTGGTTGGAATAGAACCTGGATTACGTAAACAGTTAGAAAACAGATTGTTAAGTGGAAGTTTAGAAACCACCAAAATCAATATAGATTATAGGCAGTTTAAAAACTTTTCACACTTTGGTTCTGTTAAAAAACGAATACAAAATTTTAAAACAAAATTAACATCGATTGAAACATATTCTAATAGAAGTGCTTCTCTCGTAGGAACATACCCAAAAGAAGGATACTTAGAAAATGCTGCGAATACTGAAATAAGTTCATCTGCAGATCAAGTTAAGGTATGGGAGCTTTCTAGAGACGAAGTAATAAATGGATTTGATGATTTCGAAAACTACATGTACTTTAAAAACGAAGCATATGTAACAAGTTCTTTAGGTGAATTTTTTGATAACAGTGCACCAAAAATATCTGGAGATGGAACGTTAATTAGTCCATATGTTTTATATTCAGTTACCAGCTCTCAATTTACAAGTTGGTATAACGGAGCATATGATAGTGCTTCAGTATATGATCAACAAAATAAAAATAGATTGGTCAACTTAATACCAGAACATGTAAAATACGATGAGATGAATAGTCAGTTTATAGACTTTATAGACATGATTGGACACCATTATGATACCATATGGACACACGTTAAATCTCTTACAGATGTACATGATAGATCTGAGGATATAACTAAAGGTATTGCTGCTGCTCTCACTGAACCAGTTGCAAAATCTTTTGGGTTCGAATTAAAAGAAGGCCATGATTTAGTTAGACTTCCACAATACGAATTAGGTCTACAAGAGTCTGGATCTAAAACTGGAGTATTCAGTGTTAGGTATACCAAACGATCCCAAAAAGATGTTACTAGAGAAATATGGAATAGATTATTAGCATCGATGCCATATTTGCTAAAAACAAAGGGTACAAAGCAAAGTCTAAAGGGATTAATAGCATCATACGGTATACCAGGTTCTATATTAAGAATACAAGAATACGGTGGACCTAGAATTGATGGAGCTCCTGATTTTGAAATAAAACAAAAATTTACTAAAGCTGTAGATTTTAATGGGTCAAGTCACGTTGAAGTTCCATGGTATAATTCAGACACTTCTACCAGGGCACCAGATACTATTGAGTTTAGATTTAAAACTCCTAGTTCAACAGAACAACAAGTAATTGGAAAGTCTGATGCTACTGGAAACGAAGTTGTCGCTGGTGTAAAATTAACACCTACTGGCTCCAAAGGTAATTTAACATTTTTCCTATCTGGAAGTACATCGCTAAGTATGAGCATTGACAATCAAGACTTTTACAATAATGAATTTTGGTCAGTGATGGTTAGAAGACGACAAGCTAGTATCACATCTAGTTTTTCTGAACAAACACTAACATCTAATGAAGCTGCAACACAAAGTTTTGACATGTACGCTGGATATTTTGATAGTGGAATAGATAAAATTATTACACGTGAATCGGCCAGCATGACCGTTTCTAGCAGTTTAAAGGCAAATTGGTATGCTACGTCATCTGCTGGAACATCTCGTAGATGGTTTGTTGGTGGTAACAATGCTTTTGGATATGCAAACAGATTTACTGGATCTATGATGGAGTTTAGATATTGGAATAGTCCTCTAACATCATCTGCATTTTTTAATCATGTTGCTGCACCAAAAGCAATAAATGGTAACCATGCTAGCTCATCATATTTTGATTTATCTTTAAGGTTATCATTTGATGACAATTTAAATTTAAGTACGGACCCTCTAGAAATAAAGGATTACACATTTACTGATGACCAAATATATGTGACAGCTTCTAACTTTCCAAACAAAGTAAACTTTAGTAATGTGTTTGATAGGCAAAAATCATTTGTGCCAAAAATAGGATTTACAAAGGCAAGTAATAAGGTAAGATTAGAAGGATCACAGCTAAAAACTCCGGACGGAATACCAGCTGTACTAAATAGATCTGAACGTGTTGAGTTGAGCATGTATGATAAGTCAGGATTAGACTCAAACAAGTTGGGCATATACTTTGCACCCACTGATGTTATAAATGAAGATATTATGTTATCTCTAGCTGATTTGGATTTTAATGAATATTTAGGTGATCCACGAGACAACGATAATGATAGATACATTGATGGTGGATTAGATGAAATAAGTGATACATATTGGAAAAAATGGACAACTAGACAGGGTTTTTGGGACTATCTAAAGTTAATAAAATATTATGACTTAAGTCTATTTGATCACATACGAAGATTTGCACCAGGAAGGGCAAAGAAAACTATAGGAATATTGATTGAATCACCTATGTTGGAAAGACCAAAGGTTTCATCACTTATACCAATACCAGAAGCACAACCTAGGGATTTTCTAGGTACAGATGATTTATCTGTAGCAGGTGAATATGGAATTGGTAGTGCTACTAGTTCTAGAACATTTGCAGATGGAACAGTTTCAGAATTAAAGCTTCCTGTTACAAGTTCATTTGAAAGAAGAAGCGCAAAGCTAGATAGAGTAGTTACTTCTGTATCAAGTTCAGATTCTTTATTGAGAACTTCACATATAGTAACATCAGATATTTACGTAACTAGTGGATCTGATGCTCAACAACGTACGGGTCACATACAAAATGCTGGATTCAATGCCAGTGGTAGTAATGATTTAATGAGACAGGGAAACTTGGTAGGATTACCTGCAGCAAGCAGTAGTAGAGAAGATTTCGAAACTGGACATGTAAGTTCAAGTCAATTAAACATAGTTAACACAATAAGAAACTTCGGTTTAGATTATTTACAAGATGCTAATGATAGAGATTACTCTGATGCCAGAGTAGAATTAAAACCAGATAACCATTTCTTATCGGGCTTAGAGCCACATTATACATCATCTAAACTATCGATTTTCAATGAAGAAGTAGTTTACTTTTATAGTTCAAGTGTAAGTGCATCACTTAGAAAGGCTTACTCATCATCTATGCAAAGTAGTGAGTTTGAATCCATATATAATATGCACACTGGTTTAACTAGGTTGGTTTACGATGGATGTAAAGAAGGTGGCAATACAGTTCCTGATGGTACAAACTTGGTTGTTGAAATAACAGAAACAAATCCGTTTGATGTAACAACTAACCAATCCGGAGACCAGTTTGTAGATGTGGAACTTTTGAATGAATAAAAGTCAGTTTTCTTATATTTATTAACAAATCGTTATTTTTAATTTGGAGATAAAAAAATGGGATACCTAAATAATGCAACAACAGTCCTCGACGCCGTTCTAACAAAGAAAGGCAGAGAGCTACTCGCTAGAGGACAAAACGAATTTAACATAAGCAAATTTGCTTTGGCAGATGACGAAGTAGATTATTCTTTGTGGGATGTAACACATCCATTAGGAACAGATTACTATGGTACTGTGATTGAAGCATTGCCTCTGTTAGAACCTATCCCTGATCCTAGTACAGTAATGAGATATAAACTGGTAACCCGTGCAGTTGGAACTAATAAGATGTCAACAATACAAAGTGTTGGTACCAATTACACTGTAAATTGGAGTTCAAACAATCAGCCAATAGGTTTTCAAACTATTACTCCAAGTAGTACAAACTTACCAAATGACGAAACTGAAAATTATACATTTACACTATTAAACTCTGCCTTTGCATACTTAACGTCTCCAAATAATCAAAGTGCAGGTGGTGACGGTGTAGGAATAAATTATGTTGAGTCCACACAAAACTTAAGTCAGACTGTTTTTGGTCCTTCATGTACAGTGAGAGCAAAGGCAATATTAGAGTCTTCGTCCCCAGCGGCAACTACTTTATTAATAACTGGACAAAAATACGGGGCAACATTGGCTACTACAATTAACGTTTCTTTTGTAGATGAGTCTGGTGGAGCTAATTAAAAGAAATAATAACAAGGGAAATAGTTAATGGCGTTTTTAGACAAGAGCACACTGATAGTCGACGCCGTGTTGACGGATAAAGGAAGGCAAAAGCTAGCTAGCAATAGCTTCTCAATTAGTAAGTTTGCTTTAGCCGATGACGAGATAGATTACGAATTATATGATGAATCTAATACTCAAGGTCCGAACTTCTACGGTGTTGCATTAGAAAACATGCCAATATTAGAGGCGTTTACTCGGGCTGATTCTGTTATGAGGTATAAACTTCATACTATGGATGTCGGACAAAATCAAACACCACAAATACAGGGAATGCAGTCTGAATATGTTTTTAATTCTGATCCCAATCAAGAACAATATATCCTATTAAATCCTTCTACATCTGCAAACTCAGGTCAAGCTGAGGAATACATTTTTGAATTACAGGATAGTCAATACGTTGACATAGTAGTTGGAGATGCAGCACAGCAAGAAGCAGTATCACTATTCCCAGTAACAATTCAACAAGTAGATCTCGAAAGTATCGATCTACCAATTGGACTGACAACCAATATAATGGTTGATGGATTGTCGATAGATAGACCTAGATTTGATAGTGAGTTGCCACAGGCAGATTATGCAGTTAGTATTATGCAACCTCAATCTGGTAACGCTCAATTTATGGGGATACAAAAATATGGAGCAGTACAGTTGATAACAGCAAATGGTACTGTTGAACAAATTTCAGCAACTGGACAATTTCCAGTAGATTTTATTTTAAGGGTTAATGGATCAGGTGGAATACGAGCAGTATTTGCTGATGAACCAATTATATCACAACCACCAACAGGCTTAGCACCAAGTGGAATAACGTTTGGGCCTGGTGGATCTTTAGAAGTACCGGGAGGTAAGTAATGCCACATAAACCAGGTCATTTCGGCGATGAAGGAGGAAAAGCTCCGAAGAGTGCACCAGCACCTTCACCAGCACCTGCTCCAGCGCCAGCACCAGCTCCAACAGGAATGCCACCAGGAATGCCGCCAGGATTTACGCTTGGACCAGGTGGATCTTTACAACCACCATCGGCACCATCCCCGGCTCCATCCCCAGCGGCTCCCCCAACAACACCACCTTTGCCTCCAGGAATGACACTTGGACCAGGTGGATCTTTAGAAGGGGCAACCACTCCAACTGGACCAACATTTACAGGTGAAGATATGGCTTCTGGTAATTTTACACCACAAGTTACACCAACACCTCCAACTGACACCTTAGGTAAGGACGATATGTTAGATACAGGTGCCAAAAATTTCGCGACAGCGTTTGATTTAGTAGCTAAAGCAGCAACTGTCAAGAATCAATTTACTCAACCTCCACAAGTCCAGCCACCGGGAACAATGGCTCCCAAAACTATAACTGGAACGAGAGTTAGTTTAGTAACAAAACCAGAGGTTCCAGTGACGGAACAAGTTCAAGTAAAAGTGCTAGCAACTGGCATATCAACAGGTGCGACGCAGGAGATAACAGTAATAATAAATCCATAAAAATTACACTAAGATAATATTTATCATTGATTAGGAGTTTAAATCATGGCAAACGGAGTATTTACAGAATTTATAGAAGACGACATAGTTGAAGGTCAACTAAGTATTGTCTCTTCAGGAATGTGGTCAGGTGGAGTCGGAACCTTGACTGCTTTCTACACGTCTTCTACACAAAGTGGTAGTACAGGCGAACATTACTATGATGTTTTCCAGGGAGTTGTTGGCACAGACGCTACAGCATCCGTTCAATTTTCAGTTACATATGGTCACTTCGCTGGATCAGGTTCAAAATCTGGTGATAGCGATGTTAAAGCTTCTAAAGCCATATACAGACAATTAAGAAACATTTTACTTCCACCAGGAAGCACACAATTTAAAGTCGGTGCAGCAGATGCTACATCGTCAAATTCTATTTATGCCGTCTCAATGAATAGATCAAGATTGAAAGAAAAAATGGATCCAGGCAACTGGGAACTTCATTTATCAGGATCAGATGGTAATAAAATCAAATTGATTGATGATAGTGGAGCAACTACAGATCCTACAGTAAAATCTACAATTAGAGAATTTTCTGTAATATCAGGATCAATTGCTACAGGTACAGCAGTCACTGGATCTTCTACAAAATATTATGGTAAATTCTATCCAGAATCAGGTATGGTAATATTAGATGCCGATGTTCTAGATAGAGGAACAGGTAGTTTAGCTGCAGATTTTGTAGGTGGATATGCAACTGCTTCTAATGCAGACGGTAACAACTCTAGAGACTTTTTCGAGTCAGTTAAGGGTGGAGCGTATTTTGCATCAAGAAGAGAAGAGCAAATCAAATCAACACACTACTTCTGTAGAGTTAGACACGGAAAATATAATCACAGTCAGAATCCAACCTATTTTACTGGTTCAGATTCTACATTGACAATACCTTCATTTAGAAACGATCCTAAGGCATATATTACTACAGTTGGATTATACAACGAAAGTAACGAATTGTTAGCTGTTGCTAAATTGTCTAGACCGATACTGAAAAGTACATCTAAAGAGGCGTTAATCAAGGTTAGATTAGATTTCTAATAAGTTTTAAATGTTTGTTTTAGCCATAAACTCCTCGTTCATTCGGGGAGTTTTCTTATGCAGACAAAGCTCACTCATATAATATTTATGTAAAAGCAAGGCCACATTATGTTTGGTAATATACATGAAGACGATAAACAGATAAACGAATTAAAAGTTCATAAAGAATTTACGTTTACTCATTATAACGATATAGATACTGCAAGTCCAGATGGAGTATTTAGTTACATCGCCCAATCTGGAAGTTTTAGAGGGGCAAATGGAGAAGGTAATTCTGGTGGGGAAGGATGGACTACATCTTCTGCAGCAGTAAACACGAATGTTAGTGGTGGTGTAGAATATAAAGCATTTAAGATTCCACTCTATAATCAAATAAAATTAAACTTTTTCGAGTTTCAAAATGCACCAAATAGGGTTAGTGCTGAAGTACCTCAACCTCAACATGCATTGGATAACATATTTAGACCATTTGGAAGGGGTGCACTATCTGGAAGTGTACCACATTATGAAAAATTAGGTCTTAGAAAAATTCATAACAAAGCAAACATTGTAGCCATTCCACGTAGGTTCATGGGAGAAAGTATAAAGACTGGTTCTATATCTATATCGGATTATTCTTCTGGTCAATTAATAACTGTTAAAGACGATGGATATGGAAACTTGTATGATAAACAATATGAACAGAATTTTTTAAGCGGCAGTCCCGATTCAAATGGATCTGGTTCTGCAATTGGTACTGTAAGTTACACATATGGATTAGTTATGTTAACCGATACTGGAAGTCGATACACAGATATAGTTGCTGGTACAACTGGATCAGATGGGTGGAAAATAACGTATAAGGCTACAAAAACAATACAAGAGCATCAATACCAAGTAATTATTCCAGAAAATAAATTTAATCATACTACAAACATAAGCATAACACATGGAAGAAGTGGAAGTTTTGATGTTCCACCAGGAATAAGTGCTAACGAGTTGAGAACGTTTCTTCCTCCAGCTGAAGGCCAATACGATACAACAAATGGATATTCTTCGTCAATGAAGGTTGAAGACTTTGTAACACATTCGTTTTTTGCGCCATATGTGACAACAGTTGGTTTGTATAATGATTTAGGAGATCTATTAGCCATAGCAAAACCTAGTAGACCCGTAAGAAACGACCCGGAATTGGCACTTAGTTTCGTAATTAGATTTGACGTTTAGGAGACAAACAATGGAAAGTAGTAAAATAGTAAGTAAATTGAAAGATAATGTAGATTATCATGTACAAGACCAAAAACACCAAATCAATACAGAGTTAATTGGTATAATAAAATTTAGACAAAATAAAAAATGGTTAATTAGTATTGTTGTTGTTTCATTATTTGCCACAATATTGGGGCTTATGATTTGGTTCATGAGTAGTGGTGTTGATGTAATGGGCGGATGGAAAGAAATACTTTTATTAATGTTGGGTGGTTTTGTTGGTTCTTTTGCAAAAGTCATCGACTTCTGGTTTAACAATGCAGAGGATGATGTTAAGTTATTAGAACACGCTGACGACTAATGGACATAGCAACGTTATCTGGCCACCTGGCTTTTGGTTTAATAGCGTTTTCATTTTTAGTTAAAGACATTCTTTGGCTTAGGCTAATGTCTGTCTTAGCTAGCATATTTTCTGTTTTCTACAATTATGTTATCCCTATGGAACCCATGTGGATTCCGATTGGTTGGAATATAGTATTTGTACTGGTTAACGTATACCATATAGCTATAATATTTTATGAAAAACGTCCAGTAAAAATGGACAACAAAAATAAAGAGCTATATGAAACTTTATTTAAAGATATGACACCAGTAGAATATTTGAAAATAAGCAAAGTTGCAAAATGGACTTCGTTTAAGGATGGTACAACCATTGTAAAACAAGGATGCATGGTAGAAGATTTAATACTAATTTACAATGGAACAGTTGATGTTGCCGTTGAAGGTAAAAAGGTTGCAGAATTAAGAGACGGTCAGTTTGTTGGGGAAATGTCATTTTTGACTGAAAAACCTGCAACAGCTACGTGTATAGTTAAGCATGATACTGAATGTTTGGTTTGGAAACAGCGCGAATTTAAAGATTTACTTAAGCGTAATCCTTCGTTGTATTTTACTATACAATCTGTGCTAAGTGGACAAGTATCTGATGCACTAGTGACCAGTAGTCGTAAATAAAAACGTAGTTACTCGATATT
>TARA_R100001463_G_scaffold34274_5_pt1 | contig 26914 bp, 22 predicted proteins | sample TARA_R100001463 | Tara Oceans TARA_R100001463 (sample SAMEA2622242) | marine metagenome | biome: marine biome (ENVO:00000447); feature: deep chlorophyll maximum layer (ENVO:xxxxxxxx); material: "saline water (ENVO:00002010), including plankton (ENVO:xxxxxxxx)" | depth 40 m
GCCATGACGCACCCCCGAGCCCATGTGATTTACCAGGCCATCGGCAATGGTGACAAGCTGGAGCTGGAGCAGGCCCGTTTCGATATTTCCGCCCAGCAGCAGTTTCTGCTGACCTCCGACGGTGTACATTCGGCGCTCACAGTGGACCAGCTGGGGCAGTTGATGGCAGAGGGCGCCAGCGAATCCCTCATCCTCAAGGCTGCGCTCAATGCCGGCAGCAAGGATAATGTGACAGCGGTAAAAGTGTCCGCCGTTGGCCACGGCGAATAGACAAATATCTTTCTGAGGCTGGCAAAGCCGTCATCTGCTGGTATACTCGCGCCCCACTGCCAGAGTGGTGGAATTGGTAGACACGACGGATTCAAAAGGTAAAGGCTCGTTGAAGTCTTCTTTTAAATCAGTAAGATAGTGGGCTGTGTCTGTGTAGAGCAGTGTAAAGTTTGGCGGGATGGTGGAATTGGTATACACGGGTGATTCAAAATCACCTGCCGAAAGGCTTAGGGGTTCGAGTCCCCTTCCCGCTACCACATTGTAGAAACGTCTAGGTTTGTTGGCTGTTAGCGAGTCGGAGCCACAGAATACAATCGTTTTTTGGTGAACTTTTCTACTTTTCTAGGGCTTTTATACTCCAAAAGTCTTCTTACACTTGTTCTCAAAGTCGCGGTTTTACGCTGAGCCGCTATATGATCTGCAGTAGTTCTATAGCTATACTGTGCGATCATTTCCATTAAAGAAACAAAATTATCCTCACTCCTGAATGCGTCATCGAAAGACGCTCCCAATTCTCGTTTGACTCTCTTGCATCTGCTAACTACGTCTCCTGCTGCCTTAGGAGTCATTCCTTTAACATCAATCAGCCAATTTTTGAAAGATGCCCTATCTTCTAGTGAGGTGTTATGAGACTTGGTCATTATTGCCCTCTTGGATTTCAACGAAGCACTTTAAGCGCTATATTTGCGTCTTTATAAAGGATCTGAGGGCTATATGCCAGACTACAATCTAGTTTCCCTTTTTACTGGTGCCGGTGGTCTAGACCTTGGGCTTGAAATGGCAGGGTTTGATACGCTATTTGCAAACGAAATTGAGCCACAGGCATGTGAAACTCTCAGAAGGAATAAGATTCTTGCGCATCTAGCAGGCGAGGAGCTGGATCAGTTTGTTCGCGAGGCGCTAACGCAGCGTTGTTTCAAGCGAATGTCAGAACAAGAAAGGGAGCTTTTCTTCAAGCGAATTGTTCAAATTCCTAAAAAGCCTTACTTGCAGTCTGCTTCAATTATAGAAGGCGACATTAGGGATATATCCTCAGAGTCGTTGAGAGAAAAAATTAAAGGGAGAGAACTGTTTTGTATTGCTGGTGGGCCACCATGTCAACCTTTCAGCAAAGCAGGCAAAAGAATGTCTGTCGATTGTGCAAAGAATGGGGATCTTTTTTATGAGTATGTGCGTTTGGTCTCAGATTTAAAGCCTAAATGGTTTTTGTTTGAAAACGTAAAAGGCCTAACTTTCACGAAAACCGAAGTTGTTTACACTGTTTGCCTTGATTGCAGAAAAGAGCATGTTGCGCCTTTTAGGGTTCGTCAGGATTTTATTAATAAAAGCGCAACTCCCTCGGTTTGTAGGTCATGTGATTCTGTGAATACAGAGTATCGTATAAAAAACGAGGGAGGAGGCTCTTTAAAAATAATTCTTAATGAGTTTTCAAAGCTAGGATACAAGCTTTACCACAATACACTGAATGCAGCAGACTTTGGTGCCCCACAGATTCGAGAGCGACTGTTTATTGTCGGTTCTCGCGAGGGAAAAGATTTTGAATGGCCAAAACCCTCTCACTGTAAGCCTAATTCCGATCAAGGTGATCTGTTTTCGGGCGAGAGTGGAAGACGGGATGCTTGGAAGACTATGCGTGAAGCTCTTTGGAATAACCAACACCCGATCTACGGAAGAGTTGATTCAGATAAAGCAAAATTATGGGTTAAAAATGTGGTGAGACCTCACGATGAACCTGTGACTTGGAATTTGGATCGCCCAGCCCCAACTATCGGGGCTCACCAAGGGGCTAAATTAGCGTTTGCACCTTATGGAGTTCCAGAGAAGCAAATCTTTAGGCAGCAATGGCACACAAAAGGCCGAAGGCAAGGTGATACTCCTCCTGTTCCTGTTGAGCATCAATACCTGACAGATGAGGAGCTGTTAATCCTGCAAACATTTCCAAGCTGGTGGTATCTTCACGGGACAAGAATGGAAAGAGCATTCCAGATCGGAAATGCTGTTCCTCCGATCTTGGCCGAAGCTATTGGGCGCTCGATAATAAAAGCAGAGAATAATTAATGATCACTCTCCCTGTATTTGAAAAAGAAGAATACTTTCTGGCTCGAGACCTTCTGGCTGCTAAAGTCGCAACAATGCTTGGTAGAAAAATGGAAGAGGGGGATTGGGATTTTGTATATTGCAATGCGAAAAAAATACCAATAACACCATGGAGCAACCTCAAGGTAGACGTTAACCATGAAGGTTTAGGGGTAGAGCATAAGATGCTTAGGATTACTCGGACTGGGTCAATACTTCAGGAGTGTGGTACCACTAAAATGCACCCTGCTGGAACAAGAAGTATCCGTCTAGATCCGAATGGAGATGCTCAAGATGTCATGGTGGACGTGCTTCAGCAGTATGAAGAGTTGATTAAGGTGCGAACGCAAGCCGTTTTGGATAATACGAAGAAAGAAACGGCAGATATGCGTTTTGGCTGGTTGCTTTGGAAAGAGCATCTAGATGAATTTCTATATTTTGAAGAGCCGATGGTTGCTCCAGATCCGTCAAGACATTTCGCTATTTGGAACGAGACTCCCGCAAGGGGGGCGAGGAAGTCTTCTAAGAGTCTATGGATATTTGATCAAGAGACTAAGGAAAAGGTTTACTCTGTAACGACAAATGCCGGTGTGAAAATACAGCCATATTTCAAAGTGCCTGCTCCTAACGATGAAAATCTATATCACTTCAAAGTCCAAGGGGTTAAGACTCCTGAGGGGCTGATTGAAATTTGGCTCACACGAAGCACCGCAAAATATCTTGAGCTTTTGCTTGGGGGTCTCGATGCAGAAGCATTATCTAAAGCAATACTTTCTTATAATCATTCGGGAAAACAGGGCGAGAAAAAGGACTTTGAAAGCCCTGACGATATAGCAATTCCGATCCGCATTACAGAACAGGCTTATAAAAAGCTGTGTTCAATTTATGAAAATGTTAGTGATGAATATCTGTTTCAGCAGTTTGCTGTAGATTTAGGCAGTAAAAAATGAAGTCTTTTGACGGGGCTTCCTTATAACAAGGGGAATGGATACAGGATTGATCAGGACAAGAATATCTACAGTGGTGGTGTCACCATTGAATAAAGAGACAAAGCCCTTCTTGAGCAAGATAAAAGGGCCGAGATGGAAAATAAAATGGCTTCAGAGCAGCAAACCCACGAAGCCATTAGCCGCCTGCCTGAAGGTGGGCAGATCATTGTTCACTATCAACAACTAACCATAGAATCGGCAAACACTAAATGGCTTGAATATGTTGTCATGGCGGATGAAAAAGAGATTTACAGAAGACAGGGCTCTAACGATATTGCCAGCAGGCCGACAAATTATAGTGGTGGCATTGGCTATTGGTGGAATGTTGTTGATATTGTAAACCTTAACCAACCTATCTCCTTCCCCTTTGATTTTGTGGTGATAAGCAACCTTGCCACCAAAAGAGATACATTCACAATCTCCTCCCCCAAATAGTGAAAAGAAAATCAGGCCCTTAATTGGGCCTTTTTTTAAAATTTTTTCGACAAAATTTATAGTGTTTGTTCTATCTTATCTCTTTCTTCTATTCTATTAGTACGTTTGTTATTTAAAAGCACCTAACCCTTCGTTTCACTTCGCCCTTCACTTTGTGAAGCCTCACTTTGCTTAACTCAGTTTAAGTTTATTGCCTGTTTTTCCAGAAAGCGAAGCGATTAGGTTTTGGCTTTGGGTTTTGATTAGCAAAGTGAGTCTCTCCTTCCACCCAGTTAAGAGGCTTCAAGAAAGTCAGCTTTGCATGATCAATGTCATATGTGCTTATGCATTGATTACAAGACACTTAAACAGATACACAGCCTGCTCACTCCACCCTGTCTTGTTCCTTTTGACGCCCAGCCCGGTCAGGTTTGCTATGCAGTTACCAAGTACCATTTTTAAAGCTGTTTACCAAAAGGCGCTTCGTGGGTCACGTCTACGGAGTGCTCCCCGTTGTAAACGCTAAGAATAAAACTTGTGACAACACCCAACCAACACGACTAACGATCCAAAGTGTTATGCGGATATAGTGAAAAAAATTATTTTTTTGAGTGGTTTGTTTTTGGCGGGACTTGAAATACAAAAAATGAGTGATAACCTTTTTTGTATAGTGTTAGTCCGCCAAGACCGTTTCTCACTATACCAAGAGTCGCAATTAAGCGGCTCTTTTTTATTCCTATTAAAAAATAGTTTCATATTTTTTTATTTTGTCAAATTATTTCTTATTGAATATCAACTATTGTTTGCCACATTTTTTACCACATTGAGCGAAGCAAAATGTTTTTGTATGTGGTTTACCACATTTACATACTGCCCGCACAGTGCAGTAAATGCTTTGCTTTAGTAATGAAATAGAAAAGCACTTTCAGTGCTTTAGTAATTTTTTCTTCTGATTTAGTAGATATTTTATTGACTCTTTATTTTTAAATGATAATTTTTATAAAGAAAAACAAAAAGGAGAGAAGCATGGAAGAAGAAAATTATCACTTTGATATTTTGTTTTCTAAAACAAATGACATCTATGAAGTGCATGAAGAGTTAATGGGTAATATATATAGTTATATGTATGAACTGACATCTGATCATTTTTATGAAGTTTACAATGAAGATGTTGAAGATTTTTACATGTACTCAACCTCACCAACAGAAGAAGATTACAAAAAGGTTGCCAAGCTACAAGAGCTTCTGAACCGCATTAAAGATGAAGCTTTTTCTGTGACATTGGAGAGCATAAGAATAGCATGTAAAGAATATGATGAAATATAAACCATTAGGATAATTTATCAAAAACCGGGGCCATTGCGCCTCTTTTAAAAACTTTATATTTTCTTTATTTTCCTTCCAGCTTTCTTGAGATCTTTTTCTGTGATCTCTGACTGTAGTTTCTTGAAACTGTTGAGTTGTTCTTCATAGTCTTGCCCGGCTTTGAATGCATCTTCCAGACTTTCAAAAGCCAAAATCATTGGCTGAATCTTTGTGTTGTGTAATTCTTCTAATTCTTGATATTCAGCCAATCTTTCTTCCTGCTCTTTCAGCTTGATTTTTTTGGCTGTTATATCTTTATCCAGATTGTGAACCAAACGTCTGACTTTATCGTATCGGTTAATTATTTCGCTTAGCTTCTTGCTAACAACAAACGTATCTTTATCCAAGTGCTTCCTGTTCCTTTCCCCTTTGCTTATGCCTCTCCTGAACCCCAATGGCTTGAACGCCATTCCGGCCAGATCCTGCACCCTTACGAAATTATGATTGAGGGGTCGGGTCTTGCCGTTCTCGTCCTTCCCCTTCTTCATAAGATCGCGAAGGGGTGCTTTTTTCTTCTTAAAATCATAATTAAAGAAGTAAACATGAGCATGTATGTTTCGCTTGAATTGCCCGGTTTTTTCGTCTGTATGCCCTTCATCTAGGTGAAGCTCATACCCCAACGGTTGGAATCCAAACTCTGCATGTATGGCCTTGATATAGCCCCTCATGCATTCGTCAAACTCTTTCTTGCTTGGCTTTGCTTCTTTGAATTGATCCTCAGAGAATACAACAACATGCTCAAACAGCACGTTCATTTTCTCTTGTGGTTTTCTGCCTGAAACGGCTTTGTATTGCGTTATGCAGTCGTCTAGCGACTGGTAACGCATTCCATAGTTGAAGTGTGTGTATCTTTCGTGGACGTTGGGGGAATTGGTGTGTTCTCTGTAGCCGTGGGCAAGAATGCCACGGGCTTTGTTCTGCTTGTAGTATGCTGTTCTCACAGCGACAAAGTTTTTCTTTTCTTTCTGCCTCATGCTTATCCAGTTGTTCATGATATAAATTATCATTTTTCAACTGGATCGCAAGAGCCAGATTTACTCACTAAAGCATAACAAGTTATGCAGTGAGCCAAAGAGGGGTAAACCCCTCTTCTGGAATCTCCCGAAAAAAAATCAAAATTTATTAAAGTAGTGGCCTTTGATTTTGGGGTTGTAAACAATGTCAAGCAAAGCGAGACAGCAAGCATAATTATCCACTTGTGGACTAATTGCTACTGCTTGCACAAATCGAATGTATGACATTCGCTACTGCTTGCAAACTTCTCCTGATTCTCTGCTTTAGTAGAAAAATGCAAGCGGTGAAAACAGTGCTTTAGTAGGTTTATCCGGGGTGGTAAAACCTGAATCCTTCTTCGAATACTTCTTTTGCGTTGATAAGGGTCTCATACTTTGAATAATATTTTTCGATCATTTGAACGCTGTTTCCACAGTGCTTGGCGATGGCGTAAATGTCTTTCCCTTTGTGAAGTTCATTTGTGATGAAGGTGTGTCTCATTGAGTATAGAATGAGCTTCTTTTCATCGCTTAATCTGTTTTTGCTTTTTAGGTGTTGAATGTAGCGTCCAAAGTTTCTGGCATATTCCGGTCGCTTTTCTTGAACATAGAAAAACTTTCTATCTGGGTGCATGTTTAGGAGCGCGTTGCCTCTGTCAGCTTCGTTGCCTGCGTCGTTGACTTTAGGGAGATCAAAATAGCATTGATAATGAAGCTCCAGAAATAAAATCATTGCGGCATCTTCATGTATAGGGATCTTTCTGGGTTTAATGTCTTTCATTTTTCCTTTTTTAATGTCAATGAAGCCAACCAGTTTCCCTTTGTATGTTGTGAACTCAATGTCTTTATATTGAAGTTCTTCTGATTCATTGCCGGGCCGGATTCCGGTGAATAGCAAAAATTGCATCAAAACGAATAGCTTGTGTCGAATCTCGTATACTTTCTCTCCACGAGACATTCCTCTCCATGCGCCGTAACTCTGACAAATTAAATCCCATTCTTTTGAGCTGATAATGTCAGTCGTTTCGCGGGAAAAGTTGGCCTTGAAGGAAGCCTTGTCTAGCTTCAGGTGCTCGACGGACTTTATGTATTCATTTTGGAGCCCGAACCGTAAGAGCTTATTGATAGTGGTTCGATGGTTTGCAAAAGTGCTTTCACTGCGAATGTCGCAATCATTGATGTACCCCTCCAAGTCTGGATATTTCAGTTTTGCAAATATTGTATGCCCAAGCTTGGGGATTAGGTGATTTTCGCAGATAGTCTTGTCGTTCTTGTTTGCGGTGCTTTTCTTGAGAAACTCTTTGGCAACTTCCTCAAGGGTGGTGTTGCCTGATCGGTGGATGCGTCGGATTTCGAGATTCTCGCTGTTGATCTCTGTATAGCGCTGGATGGCAAATGCCCAAGCTTCGTCAAAGTCAGCTGTCCCTGTGCTTTTTTTCCAGTAACCGGCCTTGTCCTTGTATTTTATACGCACATGCCAGTTCTTGGAGTTGTTCAGCCGGTACAGGGTTGCTTGTTTGTTCGGCATTACATGAATAGACTTCGCTGACATTTCAGGGGCCGTGGGCGTTGGTGAATTTTTAAACAGAGTGTAAAGTGCTGTGTAAAGTTCCACAATGATCACCTTAAGTGCTTGATATATTGGGCTTATATATCAACACAACGCATTCAAAATCCGTTGCCTTCACGGGCGTGCCGGTTCAAGTCCGGCCTCTGGTACCAAATGGCAGTGCGGTAGCATCCGAGGGGTTCCTCGATAAGCTATAAAAACAGTAGGTTATCTGAGGTTCTCTTCCGCTGTCGTCCGATAGAGTTTGTTGACATCTGGCCCCTCCTGGGGCCAACTTTGGGGCCAACATCCAAGCCCAAAGACGGCGAAAGCCATGGAAACCAACAAACTCAGCGACGTCAAAATCCGCGCAGCAAAGCCCCAGGAAAAGCTCTACAGCATCTCTGATGGTGAAGGGATGTTCCTGGAGATTTCCCCCAAAGGCGGCAAATGGTGGCGCTTCAAATATCGCTTCAATGGCAAACAGAAGCGGCTCTCTCTCGGTACCTATCCCAGCACAAGTCTCAAAGTGGCCCGCGACAAGCGGCAGCAAGCCCGGGAGCTGATTGCCTCCGGAGTTGACCCCGCTCAACAGCGCAAAACCGAAAAGTTGGCCACAGAAACTGCCCGGCGCAATACCTTCGCCGGGGTGGCGGAAGAGTGGGCGCAGAACAAGGTCCAGAGCGAGAAGTGGACGCCGACAACGGAGAAGAAGCGGCGCATCTGGCTGGATAACGGCCTAGTCCCCTATCTGGGCAGTCGGCCAATATCGGAAATCACCACAGCGGAGTTGTGGGGCGTTCTCCAGCACACCCAAAAGACCAGTGGCTATACCGCCAACCGGCTGAGAGGCATGGCCTCCGAGATCTTCAATTTCGCAATGGCAACTGGCCGTGCAGACAACAACCCCGCCTTGCCTCTACAGGGGCAAATCGCCGTCAAAAAGGAAAAGCACCGCCTGGCGATCCTGGAACCGGATGAGGTGGGCAAGATGCTTAGGGCGATTGATGGCTGTCAGGCAGCAGCCACCACCAAGGCTGCTGCCCGGTTGGCACCGCTGGTGTTCGTCCGCCCTGGGGAATTGCGTCATGCCGAATGGTCAGAAATTGACCTGAAGAAGGCTCTCTGGAGCATCCCGGCAGAGAAGATGAAGATGCGGGAGCCCCATGTGGTTCCCCTGTCTCGACAGGCCGTTGCCATCCTCAAGGAAATTCAGCCTCTCACAGGTAATTCAGGCTATGTCTTTGAGGGCACCAAACCGGGTGAGCCGATCAGTGATAACACCCTTAACAAGCTCCTTAAGACGCTCGGCTATAAAGGCAAGATGACCCAGCACGGTTGGCGGGCTATCGCACGCACCTTGCTTGATGAAGTGCTGGATGTACGGGTGGACTGGATTGAGCATCAGTTGGCTCACTCTGTCAGGGATGCCAATGGTCGGGCGTACAATCGAACCTCTCATCTTGAGGGGCGTATCGGCATGATGCAGCTGTGGGCTGATTACCTCGATAAATTGAAAGCGCGTAAATGACGGCATGCGGATATGGGCTGACAGAATGGTCGCCATAGAAGTGGAGCGATGTCCGTTAGGGACTTGCTCTAATGGAATGCAAGTTAAGCAGGAAATGTATTTAGAGGCGAGGCATGGAAAGACAGCTGTTTAGGTATGATGAGGTCGTTGAAAGCGACATCGATACCCAGAGCAGGGTAATGAAGTTGCTGTTGGCTGGGGATGTTTGGGCTTTTATTAAAGCGAGTAACCCGTACTCTGTGATTCATGGCTTTGTTGGTGAAAAAATTCGTAAATCGGATAATTACTTCCTCTACGAGCCGGTGAAACAAAACAATGTTGTTGCCTTTCGCTTGGATGATGAGGCGATCGAAAACCTTGCCAGGTTGGGAGAAGTCGATTGCCAGTATTTTGAGGAGGGGCTTGGCTTTGATCAAGAAGGGAGGGCTGTCAGGTATTTAACAGTAACGCGTAACTACGTTCCTGGGGCGAAAAGTATCTTCTCTGATCTGCCAATACCCAACGATGAACTTGAAAGTCTGGCAGCAGGAGGCGTTTACACAGATGAGGAGTGTGAATCTCGATTCGACCTTGCTCTTTACCCTAAGACTCGCTACGAGAGCAATATCTCGGGGCTTGCCGTTGGCCGCCTGTTTCATGACCAACCATTGGACGGGATATTTGCATTCTCGGTAGGTTTTATTGATCTGTTGATTCGTGCTTTGAGGTCTCCCGGCGTTGAAGCTGTAAATGTCTCGAACAGAACGGCGTTTCATACTGAAGTGCAGAAGCATATAAAGTCTGTGGGTGTTTTCTCGTTTCCTTATCTATCGGCAATAGTTGGCGATCAGTATTGGCGGATTCCTAGCTATCGACCTACATGGCATGGCAGTGAGATTTTCCTTGATGCTCCGCCCGGAGAGGAAATGCTTTGCCGGCCCAGGGTCAGACATGAATATAAGCTGTGTGACTACGCCCTTGATGCAGACTATCTTGAAAATGGTGCTTCATCATCTATCGTTCCTGAGCCTAGAAGAATAACAGTACGTGTGTCGCAGCTGCTTTTTCTGGCTAGAGATAGGGATGTGTTGAATTGTAAAAAACTTGACGAGCACGATGCCGAATGTAGAGAAAATTCACAGGAGGAGATCTCATCTGAAAGGCAGGAAGTCGTGCCAGCTACCCCGTGTTACGAAAGTTTCAATGATGTAGATGGGTTTTCTGAAAGTAGGGAAATGGCTATTGAGTGGATTTGCGAGGTTGCAAAGGTCGAGGAAAGCCAGTTATCGCATGCGGATAAACTGGTTGATTATGCAGCAATTGCAATTTGTACATGGACGCAGCCTCTTGATGCTGGAAAACCAAACAGACTTTACTGCAGTCAACTAATGGGGCTATTGCATGAGGACTGCAATAGCTACTTAGATGAACTGGAGAGGTTGGTGGTTCTCCGGTTTGAAGGTAAGAATGGTAGGCCTATCCGTAGAGGGGTCCCTATGATCAAAAATAAAAATGACAAAGAGATCTGGAAAGATACGATCCTAAGAGTTGTTTTCAAGGCTTGGAAAAAGTTTGTATTTGATCGGTCGAGGACGGCGAAGAAAGAAAAGAGGAGGGCGTGGGAAAAGGATTTGAAGGCCTTTCTGGACAGAAATAATGTCAAGGAGGGCTATGTGGACGCGGTATTAAATATACTGCTAAGTGATCAGGATGCAGAAAATTTGTTTCAATAAATATCAATAAAATCAATTGGTTGCTGTTTTTTGTTTTGAAATAAGACTGCCGTTATTCCTTGTTCCCGGCAACAGATTTGATGTTCACTACATTTGGACTCCCATTAACAACTAAGGAGTCCGAGATGGACCGTTCTGTTCAAAAAAGCAACACCCATATGGCTGACAATGGTGCGTTGAGCCGTCTCTCCACGCTTCAGTATCAGGTTATCCGCTTGCCAGAGGTGCAGCGGATAACTGGCCTCTCGAAGTCCACCATCTATGCAAAAATGGATCCCTGTTCGCCTTACCACGACCCTGATTGGCCGAAGAAAGTGAATCTCGGTCCCAGATCCGTGGGGTGGTACTGCCATGAGGTCGTCGAATGGGTTGAGTCCCGGTCAACCTCTGCGGCATGGGGGGCTTGATCATGGCATATCCGATGACGGGCAAGATCAATCCCGCAGCATTCTGCCAATCCAAACCTCTCTTAGGGGAGGCTGTGCGGCAGGCACATCAAAATTACCAGGCACCGTACCGACTGTGCTTAATGGGAGGGCTGGCGGCGCTGTCGTCAGCCGCTCAGTCCCTGGCTGATGTGGTCATGCCATATGGTGCAAAAGTGCCAACTAGTCTTTCTTTGGTAGGGATTGCGCTTTCTGGTGAGCGTAAATCGACAGTCGAGCGGAGATTCATGAAGGAAATCAAGGCGCTCGATGACAACATTGAGGAAGAGCACGGTAGTAATTTGGCGGATTACCGCCTCAAGATGCTGGAGTGGAAGAGCCGGAAGAAGCAACTCGAAAAGCAACTTGTTAAATCTGGTGGGGACGACCATGAATTGACCAGCATCCGAGAGGAGCTGCGTGAGTTGTTGGCTACTGAGCCAACGAAGCCCCAGCGAGCGAAGTTGGTCTACGAAGACATCTCCCCCATGGCAATGTTGAATGCATTAAATGAAACAGGGGTTGGCACCTTGGTCTCAAGCGAAGGTGGCATCATCGTGGATGGCAAGTCGTTTGATGCGGTACCGCATTTGAACTCCCTCTGGAGTGGAGACAAGGTCTCTGTCGCGCGCGTTGGCAAGCCCTCTCTGAATATCAGTGATGCCCGGCTTACCGTGTCGATTATGCTCCAGCCAGAAATCTTTAAGCCCCATACTGACAAAAAGGGGGAAAAGGTTCGTGGTTCGGGGCACTGGGCTCGATATCTGGTTTTCAACCCCGTATCCACTCAAGGGGACCGGTTATCCATGTACCAGGCAAATTCCTGGGAGCACCTGGAAGCGTTTGATCGACGGATACGAGAAATCCTCAGTAAGGCGCGCATGGCGCGAGTTGTCGGCGATGTTGAACGTGAGGAAATTCGGTTTGCGGAGGAGGCTGCTGCGGAGTGGTACAAGCTGGCTGACCGTATTGAAATCGCAATCCGCTCTGGAGGTGAATTCGAGAAAGCTTCCGATCATGCGTCCAAGCTGGGTGAAAATATCGCCCGGGTGGCTGCACTGCTTCACTACTTTGAGGGGGATGGTGACGTTATTTCTGTGGAAACGCTCAATGTTGCAGCGGACATCTGTGCGGAGTGCTCGCACGATTTCCTGCAGCTGTTCGTTCCTCCACCGGAAGAGGTCAGAGATGCTGTAGAGCTGGATAAGCTCATAAACCGGATGCGTGATGATGGTCTGCGATTCATCCGGAGGACTTACCTTCACAAACGCTGTCCCAATGCTCAACGAACCGGAGGGCGCTTCTTCCGAGCTTTGGATGTTCTGCTGCGCGAAGGAGTCATTCGCTCCTACGTGGACATGAGCAACGCGCAATGTCTGGATCTTTGCCCGCTGCTCCCTCTGCCCTGGGGAGTGCAAAACGGGCATCACTGATCAATTTTACCTGCGATTCCTGCGACACGAAGCGGGAATCGCAGTTTTTTTGATGCGGAAAGTCGTGTTTTTCTCCTCTTTACTCGCAGCGCTGCCTATTTATTTGGACGGTGTCGGATTCCGTGCTTGCAGCTCCAATTTCATTGTTGCGTCAGGCTTTCGAGAGGGGTGAAGGCTCGTGTCTTTACCGGTAATAGATATTTGATATCGTTAATGGGTTTTTGATAGGCGATATTAAATCCAATCAATATCACTTTAACTCACGAGTATAAATTTACAGCCAAGCATTTCCTATGGTGAAACCAAAATAGGAAATGCTTAATGTCACGTCATCAAGACTATCCAAACCTAAAGTTCGTCCATGGAGATGAGTGGAGAGGTCTTCCTCTAGGGAAGCAAGCTCCGTATGGAGAGCGCTACCTTGAAGTCAATTTGAATGTTATGAGGAGCGCCATTGAGAGACACCGACGTAGCTTTGTGGTGCTGTTTGTTCTGCGTCTTCCCTACGGATACGCCATGCCAGCTAATGGTCTGATCAGTCGTTTTATGAAGTCCCTAAAGCGGCAGGTTGAGGCCGACCTGAATGCTCGATCAAGAGAATCGGGGAGGCCTGTCCAAAGCGACATTGCCTGTCTGTGGGCGAGGGAAAAGAGTGGTTCAGAGAACTGTCACTTCCACGTCGCCATCTTCCTTAATCGGGATGTATACAATTCAGTCGGTCACTATGAGCTGCGGGAATGCCTTGATGGCCATGCTTTCTACGCTCCTGGGCGGCCACGTGCTGCGTCCCTTCATCATCGCTTAACCCGGGCTTGGTCAACAGCGTTGGGGATTACCGAAGCGCAAGGGGTGGGTTTGGTTGAGCATCCGCGAAACGCTGAATTCCACTTGGATGCATACAGCGTCGATTTCCCTGGTGATTTTTTGTCATTGTTCAAGCGGTTGAGCTACATGGCAAAAATCCGAACAAAGGACTTTGGTGGGGGTGCGGATTGTTATGGTTCTAGCAGAGTGGCAGGGAATTCCCCGTATTTTCCTGAGTACACCCCTATTTGAGGAGCATTGTGTCCTTTGTCTCATATGCAACATTGATAATTCACCAAATATGAACTAAGTTCGTCTCTTGCTTGCATTATGTGATAGCCCGTGTCGGGGGACTGGGCATGCCAAGGAAAGGCAAACTTCATTTTAGTTGGCTCTGGGCTCGCGCGCCTGCAGGCCGCTTATCCTTGCTTGTGTATCCACCTCTCTGATGCGTCGCTGACCTAATAAGAATCATATAGGAGACGCTGATGGCTTTTTCCAGCCTTCGATGGATGTTTGGTCTGTTGCTTGTGTTATCCCTTACTGCTTGTGGGGGCAGTGACGGGAAGGACGGGGTAAGAGGGAGTAACGGGCAGGATGCCAAGCCTGTTCTTGTCAAAACCACCCAGGAGCCTGCAGGGCTGAATTGCCCATCCGGCGGCTCGAGAATCGATTCTGGTATTGATGTTAATTTGAATGGGGTGCTTGATCCCGCTGAATTCCAGACAGTCTCCTATGTGTGTAATGGCGAAGATGGTGCCGATGGTCAAGACGGTACTAACGGTCAGGATGGGGCCGATGGGCAGGACGGATCTGACGGGCTCCTGGCTCTTGTCCAGACAACAGCCATTAGCTCAGGTGCGGAATGCCCTAGTGGTGGTGTTCGAATTGATGCGGGGATTGATATCAATGAGAGCGGGTCACTTGATGCTGCAGAAATTCAACAAACTTCCTTCGTCTGTAATGGTTCAGATGGTGCCGATGGTGCCGATGGTGCTGATGGTCAGGACGGCCAAGACGGGGCTGATGGCCTGTCGGCTCTAATCCGAACTGAACTACAAAGCCCTGGAGCTATCTGCCCTGCGGGTGGCATCCGCGTCCTTTCTGGAATTGATGCTAACCGTAATGGGCAGCTCGATGCGGGTGAGGAGACTCAAACCAGCTATTTGTGTAATGGCGAGGCTGGTCAGGATGGGGGCGATGGACTCAATGCGCTTCTGGCGTCCACCCAGATTCCTTCCGGCATCCAGTGTGTATCGGGTGGGTATCGCATTGATACCGGGCTAGATGCCGATGGGAATGGCCTCCTGGATCTGACCGAAGTGACTTCCAGTTTCTATGTTTGTAATGGTTCTGACGGCGCAGACGGCCAGGACGGCATGGATGGACTGCAGTCCCTTATCAACATCTCTACAGAGGTGCCTGGAGCAAACTGTGCCGAAGGGGGCAAGCTGATCCAGAGCGGGGTCGACCTGAATACAAACGGTCTTCTTGAATCAGGGGAGGTGGAACAATCAGCCTTTCTTTGTAACGGTGAAGACGGGCTAGATGGTCTGAATGGATCTGACGGTCAAGATGGCACCAACGGTCAGGATGGGGCCGATGGTCAAGATGGACTCAACTCACTTGTCTCCTATGCCGACGAACCGGCAGGCGCTAACTGCGCAGCAGGTGGAGTCGCAGTAAATACTGGGCTTGATACCGACGCTGATAATGTTCTGGATACGGCAGAGATCCAGTCCACTACTTATGTTTGTCATGGAACAGGTGGTCCAGAGGAGCAATCGTTCATTCTTCAATACGGCGCTCAGTCCGGAGGCTCATTGGTCGGCACTCTGGTACAGGAGGTGCTCTTGGGCGGCAGTGGTGAGTCGGTAACTGCGGTTCCAGACAGCGGTTACTATTTTACCTCCTGGAGTGATGGTAACTCTTCGGCAAGTCGTACAGACGGTCCTGTGCAATCAGATTTGGACGTCGTTGCGGGCTTTTCTCTTTATCAATACACATTGGCCTATACCGCTGGGACTAATGGTTCACTGTCTGGGATTGTGGGTCAAACCGTATTTCATGGGTCTGACGGTACGGCTGTTCAGGCAATTCCTGTTGAAGGTTATCACTTCATTCAGTGGAGTGACGGCAGTACCCAGAATCCTCGAGTCGACCTGGCTGTGCAGGGTGATAGATCTGTAAGTGCAGCTTTTGGGATTAATGAGTATACCTTGGCCTACCAGGCCGGGTCGGGTGGATCCATTATGGGCGATAGTACCCAGACAGTTGAGCATGGTGCTGATGCCACTGTGGTGGCGGCCGTTCCAGATCCAGGGTATCTGTTTGTGAGCTGGAGTGATGGTATTACCACAACAAACCGTACCGAGACGAATGTCCAGGCGAACTTGCAGGTGACGGCAGAATTCAGAGAGCAGCTATCCCCACCGGAAGACGTGACCACAGGCGTTGATAGTGGATCCCTGGAGCTGAGCTGGGAAAGTAATCCTTATGCGGATAGCTACAACATTTACTATGCACTTGAGCCTGGAGTGACTCCAGGTAACTTCAGCTCACTGCTTGGTGGGGGCATGCTGGCGGACGTTTCCAGCCCGGTTACTCTCAATGAGCTGGATGGTGGGAAGCGCTATTACTTTGTTGTGACGACAGTGATTGATGGTGTTGAAAGCTCTGTTGGCGACGAAATCTCCCTTTTGCTGCCAAACACTCCCTGGCTCGTAAGTGCTCATCAAGGCAGGCTGAGAGCTGGGCTAACTGGTTCTTCGACTGCAACTATCGATTGGGATACTGCTTTTGGTGAAAGTTATAACCTTTATATTTCTAAAGACCCGGAAGCGGACCTTAGCCAGTATGCTAGTTATGGTGTAGAGCTTCAGCTCAATGTGAGTCCCCCCGTCTCTCTCTCTGATCTGGTTATCGATGAACCGGTATATCTCGCGCTTGAAGTAAACGGGGAAGTATCTGATTGGACGAATGTGATTTCTCGCACCTGGGGGGTTAATGACACTGTTCATGCCCAGGTTTTAGGGGATGACGGAACACGCTATGTGGGCGGTGATTTTACATTGGCTGGCATGAATGCGGGTAAAGTTGCGGCTTTTCCAATCGGAAATAATGCGACAAGCCCGCATATGCTATCTATGCCGCAGGTAAATGGACCTGTTCACGCCGTGTCTTCGGATGGAAAGGGTGGTTGGTATATTGGGGGTAACTTCACTAAGGTTGGCGTCGAAAATCGTCTGAGATTGGCGCACATTGACGCTGCTGGTCGTGTCACAGGCTGGAACCCTGGAGCAAATGGTACGGTGTATGCACTAGCGGTACACGAAAGCCAAATCTATGCTGGGGGAGACTTTACTTCAGCAGGAAATGGCAATGCTGGTATTGCAAGAAATATGTTGGCTTCGTTTGATATGGATGGAGGCCTGACTAACTGGAACCCTTATGCTGATGGTGTAGTTAAAGCGATAGCAGTTGGTGAAAGTGCTGTTTATGTTGGTGGCCATTTCTATGGTATTGGTGGAGGTTCAGAGTATCTGTCTCGCCGAGGTTTGGCAAAATTCGATTTTAATGGGGATTTGAAACCTTGGGCGACGGTTCCAGGTAGCGTGGAAGTAATTGCTATTCGTGACGGTAGGGTTTTTGTCGGTGGGGAATTTACCATTGGAAGTGCCCCTCTGGCCCTTGTGGCAACAACATCTCCTACACCTCCCAGCATCACCTATAGAAATAATGCTGCAGCATTTTATGACTCTAATGGGGCCTTGGTAAACGAATGGTCTCCGTGGTCGACGATGCCTGTTACATCGATAGATTTTGATGATGGTGGACGGGTGTATGTTGGTGGTGAAGGAGGAGTGGGGCGGCAAAATTATATTCTATATCAGGTCAATATGTACGGTGAGTACATCTATGACTATCGCAAATCAACTTGCACTGGAGGCTATCGCTTTGTGGAGAGCCTTGGAGGCGGGAATTGTTTTGGAGCTTCCCCGATAACAGCAATTGCGAATGCTGGGGATCTGGCTGTTTACGCTGAGCAGTCGGGGACTGCTTGGGGGGTTGATGGGCGCTTTGTTAACGGAATGGGGAGTGATGGATCTTCAATTCTTATCGTGGGAGAGTTTGATGTTGCTGCAGGCTCTGTTCGGTTGCATCTTGCCGCGTTTAACGATAGTGGCTTTCTAAAAGACTGGAATCCTGGTGCTAACAGCTCTGTGAAAGCGCTTGCAATGAGTGGGGGGAGTGTATATGCAGGCGGTAACTTCTCTTTGTCAGGCGGGGAGGTGGCTACGACTGCGAGAGAGAAGCTTGCTGCTTATGATGTTGATGGGAATCTACTTAGCTGGAATCCAGGAGTAAATAATCAGGTTAATACTCTGATGGTTAGTAATGACGTTGTTTATGTTGGCGGTTATTTTACTCTTGCATCAGACTCTTCCGGTTCGCAGACTCGTAATCGTCTGGCTGCATTTGATGTGTCGAGTAATCTTCTTCCATGGAATCCCGGCGCAAACTCTTATGTGAACGCTCTTTCGGCCGCAGATGGGCTGATTTATGCGGGGGGAGACTTTACCTCTGTTGGTGGGGGATTAGGTAATACCTCGAAGAATTATATTGCGGCTTTCGACCTGGCTGGAAACGTTTCCACATGGTCAGGAGAAGCAAATGAAGAAGTCCTGGCTGTTACTGTCGATGGCGGTATTGTGTACGCATCAGGCAAATTTACTGCGGCAGGTGGCAGTACAGGTAGTGCGATGCGTTATGGTCTTGCTGCATTTGGAGTGAATGGAAACCTTACTAGTTGGAGTCCTTGGCTGATAGGTGGGAGAGGCTATTCACTTGTTGCCCATGATGGGCTTGTTTATGCTGGTGGTGATTTTACAGGTGTAGATGGAGGGGCAGGGGTGACTCCTGTAAATGGTCTCGCAGCAGTCACCTCAAGCGGGGATCTTACGGCCTGGCAGCCTCAAACCAATGGACTTGTATCCAGTATTGCAACCGATGGAACGTCTCTTTTCGTCAGTGGCGAATTTTCTCGTGCTTCAGACGGCTCTAGAGAGGTTAGTAAATCTCGGATGGCAACCTTTGATCTGAATGGGCAGTTGCAGGACCGCTAACTCTGTGTGCAGTAAAGCCCGGCTTGCTATAGCAAGCCGGGCTATGAGCGGTTTCGCTAAACGTAAAGGTCGCGATTTCTCGACTAGGGGATGTGCGTGCTGGCTGTAGCTGTTGGTTCAGCTCTCCTCTTCCTCCTTAATCATGTCTTTTAACTCCGGACGCTGATTTAGCATTTCCATGATGAGATTGAGATCGGCATCCCTGTGGGTGCTCTCGCTAGATTCAAGTGATATCCAGCCTGTGGTTGCCTCCGGCAGCTGTACATCGATATTAAAGCCAAGCTCCTGGGCTTTCTTGTAAAGCGCCGTTCTGAGTGAATTCCTGTTATGGTTATCACCATGTTGAAGAAAAAAAGTATCCCCGGCTGGTAAGTAGCCATCTATTGCATTGCGCAGGGCCCAGTTCAAAAGGTCTTCTTGGTCCCCATGAGCAGAGTAACCTTTAATTTCCTCAATGCTTGCCCGAATGTCAGCCACGGCAACGCTGCGATCGGGATTTGACCAATCGATGATGTTTTTGCTCATTCTCCTGTTGGGGATTGACAAGCTCTTGATAGAGAGCAGCTTTCCGCAGACGGTCTTCGAGCCACAGTACCCTGTTACTGCCACGGTGGTGGTGTCTTTTGTTAAAAGCTTGGAAAGCCAAGATGAAGCTTTTCCAGCGTCGCCATTTCCTGACCCTGTGATGATGACAGTTGGGCGGTTGGATGATGCTACTTCATCTGGTGATGGAGGGTTGTTGGCCACAATAGGCTTCCAGTTTGCTGCTATTTTATTTCCTCCTTCCAATCCAGCCCAATCTGGATCATCTTGATGAAGGCTAATGGATAACATTGCCCTGATCGCCTGCTGCAGGTGCTCTGGATCGTTGTTGGTCAGTCCAAGAAGCTTAAAAATCTGCTTGCCTAGCCACAGCGGTCTCGTTTTCTTCAGGTTGCTTTCCGTTTTTGACCAGAAAGGGGCCGTTCTATCTATGATTTCCTTGCCAAGTGGAAAGTCATAGTAAAAATCAATGCGTTCATATTGGTCAGGTTCTTCTGCGGCGATGGCATGCAGATCGAAAAGGATGTCCTGGCTTCGGCCTAACGCAAATGCTGGGATGATTAGCGTTCCCTGATTGCTCATGGTTCTGTCAACAAGCGACTTCAGGTGGTCTCTTCGAGTGCCTGGATCTTTTTCCGTGGAGGTACGGTTGGTGGAACCATAGGTAGATTCCATAACCGCATAATTATGTTTTCCAGGATTCATAAAGTGGCGAATGGTTGGTAATACTTCATGCTCTTCGCTCTGAGGGCCGATATCTCCTGAAAAAACGATGCTTCGTTGCTCTGGTGACCTTGGTGGGCCCCAGAAAATGCCAACAGACACTGCGCCAAGGATGTGGCCGGTTCTCAGGAACTGGATAAAAAGGTCATTATCAACAGGATGGTAGCTGCCCAGGATTGGCTCTTTTTTGAAATGACACCATTTAATGCTGTCGATATTTTTCTGGTTGAATAGCTCGGGATTCAAGTGTGTCGAGTTTCTATATTGAATATCTGCGATAGCTGCGGTTTCTTCGGTGCAGTATACCTTTCCATTAAAACCCGAATCGTAGAGCGAAGGTATAAGACCGCTATGATCCATGTGGGCATGAGTGAGAACAATGAATTTAATCTCAGAAGGATCAAATGGCCACGTCTGATGATTCCATTCATCAGCGGTAACTTCTCCCTGCTGCATTCCGCAATCGATTAAGAAATTCCATCCCTTTTCTTTATCTTGCATCCAGGTGCATGACCCAGTTACTTTGCCCAAAGGGCCGATGAAATTGACTTCCATGGCTATTCTCTTGCTGTAAGGTTTAGATACAAATGCCGTTGATTCTTTTATTTAGAATCGATTTAATCTCGAATTAAATGTGAAAAGTCTTCGATAGTTGGCATTGCTGAATTGTCCGCTGTTCCTGCTTTGTTAATCGACTTGCTCCATGATAATGCGGTTATTACAGATTCTTGCCATACCTCAGGAAATGGAGCTTTAGTCTCTGTAACTGGATCAATCCTTAAGATGTCTATCCTTCTTTCTGGTAAAGAGTGATCTCCAGGGGATAGTCTGAATGAAACCCTGTTATCAGAAGGAATCTTGCTTGCCGCCAAGGGAGGTAAGTGATGGCTAAACCACGTGGCAAACTGGCGTACAGGCCAAAGCCCCTCCAACAGCAGCGTTTCCGTTTCTGCTTGTTGGGTCTCATCACTGAGAACGACAAGGAATTGAGCTCTATTGCCCCTGTGTTCCCCCAGGAAGATATATTCCGGGTAGTATTTATTGAGAGTCCGGCTTAGATTTTGGTTTATGTAAATTGATATCCATTTCCGCAGAGGCTGCCAGGTAAGACCGACATCTGTTTGAAGCCGCAGCTCTCGAAAAGTGAAAGTCAGTATTCTGCCGTCATTTGCCTCTGGGTCTGGTTCTTCTTCTCTTAAGGGGATTCTCAGCGTGCAGTTCACACCCTCAATGGAGTATGTCGGTAGCGACTTGGTCGGGAAATCCGAGTATTCGCCGGGGGTTCTTCCCCCGATACGAAATGGGCGCTCTTGATTAATCTGCTGATCAAGGAATGCCAGCAGTTCAGTCTCACTATTGAATAGCTGGCTCTGTGCTTGTTGCGAAGGGCTTCCGGATTCAATGAGTTCACAGTAAAACGGAGAAGGGAGAAAGTCGGACTCGTCGTCACCAGTGAGATAATTGAAGGATACGCCGAAAGCCTTGGCTAGTTTCTCTGCTGTCTGCTTGCTGGTGCTGCCCGTATTTTCTATACACGAGATAGCTCTACGAGAGACTCCAATTTCCAGGGCCAGTGATTCCTGAGTATGTTTCTGATTAACTCTGAGCTTCTTGATGATGGTTTTGTCTACATCGATGTTCTTCGCCACGCCGATTTCCTCTTGGGTAGTGATTGCAAGCAGCCTATACCCAAATAACATCGCATTTAAGTCATTTCGTGTGATGCTATCCACTTAAAACATCACATTTCCCCTCGAGAGTGGGAAGGATTCAGCCTGTGGCGTCTGTGTTTGCTGGTCTGGAGCTGCGTGCGGGCCACTCATTAGGAAGCCCGATCCACCTATGTGGATCAGGCAGTTCGATGCTTCAGAGAGTTGTGGGTTAGCCCGCAGCCTGCTTGCCTGCCAGCTTATTGCTAAGCGCGGCGGTGGATTGAGTGTGGGATTCCTTGGTTTGAGTTGAGCCCTCGCCTGAAAATTCCTCCACTACCTGTAGGCCCTCGTCCTCTGCATACTCGAACTGTGCATTCATCAGTCCTGCCTGAGCAGCCTTATCCAGCTCGGCCTGATTGATACCGAGGTTCTCTCGATCTTTCGCCGTTTCCCGGGCCTGGGTAAAGGCGTCCTTCATGTCTTGATCCGCTCTCAGGGTCAGATCCACGTAGTAGATTGGTGCTCGGTGGCTTTGGGTGGTGCTTTTGCCGCGCAGCTTTAGCTCCAGCGGTAGCGTGGCCAGGTTGCCACCACTGATGGCGTGGAAGTAACGCAGGCGAGCGGCGAGGGTGCGGATGCTGTTGTAGCCAGTAGTCCGGAACACAAAGCAGCCCAGCTCATCATCGTCACCGATCTGGACGTAGAGTCGACCATAGGGCTTGCACAGCCCATGGCTGCCGTAGTCACACAAATCCGGTGACGGGCAGGGCAGGGATTCCAGGCCTTTGTCAGTATGACGTCGGCAGCTCTCCCCATCTCCAGCGCACAGCGGCCTGCCGCTCTTGCGCTCGAAGAAGGTGTACTCGGCCCTTAGGTTCAGGTCCGGGTCATTGAAGGGCAGGGTAATGGGAATGCTGCGCAGCTTGCTGCCCTGGGTTTCCTTACGCAGGGCCTCATCAAGCGGGTGAGGCAGCCAGCCCTCTTTGGTCTGGATCTGGGTGGTGATGGTGAATTGATCGTCTTTCTCCGGCAGACGCTTGCCGTTCTTCTCCACTACACGGCCAATGCTGATACGGCCGATCACGGGTGGGGTAATCGCGAGTCCTTTAATCATGGGATTCTCCTGAGAGCAGACACAGACACGCAGCCGGGCCTGGCCCGGCTGTTATGCCGCGTTGAGTTGGGTTAGGGGTTGGGGCGCACCAGGAACCGGCGACTGCCCGCCCTGTGCTTGGGGTAGTGCTTGAGCAGGTCAGGCTGATCTTGCAGCAGGGCTTTGCTGTCCAGGCTGGTGGAGTCCTTGCTGCGCTTCCAGGTCACGGAGCCCTCGGTGAAGGTGGCCTTGCTGGCCAGCCCCATGGTCTGCTGGATGCGTTGCTTGAGGGTGGATTCCCGCTCGGTCAGTCGGCCCAGGGTGTCACGCAGATCTAGTAGCTCATTGAAGTCGCCTTCCATGGCCGGGTTATCCGTGAGATCCACGGTTTCCCCTTTGTCCTGGGGGTAGAGGGCTTGCAGGGCGTTCCCGGCAGAGTCGGAGCCATCCGGGTCCGGTGGGGTGTCCGCTTCCACCAACTGCCAGAACTCCCGCTCCAGCTCGTACAGGTGAGCAATCAGTGCTTCATCCCGCTCGATACGGTGAATCTGCAACTCTTGCCCGCAGATCAACACGGCCACATCGGCAGCCTGCTTACCGGTAACCGCCAGCTGATGTTGCACCTGACACTGGATGTACTCGGGAACCCCGTCCGCCCACAGCTTGGCGCCGTATTGCCCCGTGGTCTTGCACTCCAGTATCTGCACGTCGTCATTGCCGACGACAGCGTAATCCAGGTTGGCGAGCATCCAGGGCTTGTCGTCATCCGGGTGCTGCAGCACGGCATTCACACGCCGAACCTTGTTGCCGGTAATCTTGCCGTAAGCCTCGGCCACCTTGGGCTCCAGCAGGGTGCCCCAGTACAGGGGGGATTGAATGTCATCGGGATCAGGGGCGGGTAACAGACCATCCCGACCGGTCTTGATCATCCACAGTTCCAACGGGGACTGGTACGGGCTGATGCCTACCGCCGCAGCGGCATCACTGGCACCGATGCCTTGCTTGCGGATCTTCAGCCAGTCTTCGCGGTTCATGCGTTTGGTGGACACCAGGCGCAGGGCAGGACGCTGGCCGGGTGAGGTACTTTTCGGTTGTGCCATGAGAAGGCTCCAGATAAAGAAAAGCCCCGGCACAGTGGCCGGGGCTAGGGGTAAGGAAGGAAAGGTGAATGTGAGTGATGCCTAAATGGCATCATGCGGCGCGACCTGAAGAGGAAGAGGCTTCCTCGCCAATCTCGAAGAAGTCATTCACTAACGCTTCGATGTAACGCTCGGCCTCTTTATTGCTGGGCAGATGGCCGTGAGTCAGTAATTGCTCACCCAGCCACTCGCCCAGTTCGCTGACCACTTCGTACTCAAAGACGCCAGGGCGACCACGGGGTTCGAACCAGATGTGGGAGACCGTCTGCCAGAGCGGGTCCAGATACTCACAGGTGGCGATGATCAACTCGATGCAACCACTGTCCCAAGTCTCCAGGATGCGGCGAGTCCGATCCGGATCGCCGGGGTGGCACATCAAGCCTTCATGCAGGAACGCGCCCCACACCGCTGACAATTCAGCAGGCATAGGGCGACAGTCCCATACCGCCAACAGGCGGTAGAGCCATTTCAGATTCATGGTGTTCTCCAGTTGTCTTTTAAAAGGAAGTAGAGAGAGGGGAGAGGTAAGCGGTCAGAGTGGCTCAGGCGACCAGCAGGGAGGTTTGCTCCAGTGCGCGTTGCTTGATCTGGGCTCCCTTACCGAACCAGGCCGAGTCCAGTCGGTTGTCGGTGCTGCGAGCACGGCGCTCGTGGTCCACGAACTCAGTCACCGCATTGAGCAGGCCGTAGGCCGTGTTCTTGGCGGACGCCAGCTCAGACCCACGACCGGCACCCTCATACAGAGCCATGGCTTTCTTCATGGCCTGTTCGTTGGCCTTCACTGGCATACCCTGTGGCTGATAGCCGGTATCTGTGAAAATGGTCTGCATGACTTTCGCGGCGGTCTTGCGGGTGATGCGACGTTCGCTCAAGGCTTTCAGGCGATACATGAAGTCATCCCAGGCAGAAACGGAAATCCCCAGCTGCTTCTTCACCGCTTGCGGATCGAAAGTGGTGCTGTGGCGCACCTTCACCGCATGGGTGTTGCCATTCAGTGCGACGGCGAGGGTGTTGTTGCACACCACCCGGATACTGGTGAACTGCGCCGTGGTGGCCAGGGTGCCGTCACAGGCCGTGGCCAGCAGCACGTAGCCGTTGGTCTGGTCATTGCCTGCCAGGGAGCCGGTTTGACCAGTACGCGCCAGCGCCCACAGTTTGCGGCCCCCTTTCAGGACACCAGCGGTCTCCAGCTCAAAGCCGGACTGTTCTGTGAGGTCCCGGTAAAACTCCAGCACCTCACGGGGCTGAACCACCTTGAAGCGGTTGCTCACTACGGACAGGGGCTCCTGATTGTCAGAGCGGAACAGCACCTTCTGATCCGGGAATGACGAGATCTGACCGAGAGCGCCGGCCTCGCTACTGATAAAGCGAACCGGGGTTTCACGGATCTCCCAATCCATGCCGGCTTCACGCATCCAGACTTCCAGCGGTTGTTGGGTGGCCAGCTGGTTACCCAGACCATGCCAGGGTGTGCGGCCCACATAGGCCATGTTTTCGACAAGATGTGCCATGGTGAATCTCCTGTTAAAGAGGGAATGCCCAATAGGGCAGGGTTAGAGCCAGCCGCGCTCTGCTAGGCTGACGTAGCCGGAACGGGACACCACAAAGTGGTCCAGCACTCGCACATCGATCAGTGCGAGGGCATCCGTGAGGCGTTTGGTGATCTGCCGGTCGGCATTAGAGGGCTCGCTGCAGCCAGAGGGATGGTTGTGGGCGAAGATTACAGCAGCGGCGTTGCACTCAAGGGCACGCTGCACCACCACACGGGGGTAAACCGCAGAGCTATCAATGGTGCCGTTGAACAACGTCTCAAAAGTGAGCACCTTGTGTTTGTTGTTGAGGAAGATGGCCGAGAAGACCTCGTTCTTCTCCTGGGCCAGCGCCAACTGCAGGAACTGGGCAACATCGGTAGGCGCGGTCAGCGCTTCCCGGTCGGTGAGCTCATCCAGCAGGATGGTGGCAGCAGTGCTGACAATCTCCTCAGGCTTTACGCAGCCCTGCACGTGGTACAGGCCCTGCTCGTTCTTTACGAAAGTGGGAATATCCATTCAGGCCTCCAAAACGGCATAAAGAAACCCGCACAAGGCGGGCTTCAAGAATGAGTAGATAAGGGGAAAGAGAAGGGGTTACTCGGAATCCAGGCGAAAGCTGTGCTTGCAATCCAGGCATTCCAGGTTGTCGAGATAGGTATCGTCGAGCCGGGAGCCCAATGCAGCTCCTGCTTCACCGCCGGCGACTCCACCGGCCAGGCCACCAAGCACAGCACCGGCGATGCCGCCAATCGCAGATCCAGCAGGCCCAAACGCCATGCCGACGGTCGCACCGACGCGAGCTCCGCTAGTCGCCATGGCAACACCGCTGGCGGCACCAGCAACCGTGCCGACAGAGCCGCCAACCTTGCGGCCATTCTGCAAGGCGACGACTCGGATAGAGCGGCAGGACGGACATTGAATGATCATAAAACCTCCATGAGACGGTGCCAGGAAGGCCATTCCTTCCTGGCTTCATGGAGGTGATATGTGTTTGAAAAAGTCTTGAATAATCATCTGTCTATAGTGATTTTCAATAATGTATTGGTCGGGCGCAGAAGTGGGGGTATGTTGTAGATAAATGTATGGATACTTGCCGAAAATGGAGTTTGAAGGATGTTTTGCAAGGAATGCGGGTCTGAAGTATCAAGAAGTGCAAAGTATTGTTCTGGTTGTGGTTCTGCTTTGGTCGATAGGTCGGGTATTGGGGGCAAGAAAGATGAGGCGGCGAGGAATGATGTGTCGGGTGGCACTCTTTATGTGATGATATTGGCCCCTACATTTTTGGTTGTTTTAGTTTTGAATCAGTTTTTTTATGGTTCTTGCTTCAAGATGTATTGCCTTGCGGCAGCATTTCCGAAAGTTCTGATTCTTTCTGCATTTGTGTCATGGGCTATCTATGTAGTGGGTGATGTTGGGAAGGCCAAAAAATGATGAGAAATTGTGCTTTGGTGATTTTTGTTATTGCTTATTCGGCCGGGTTGATAGGTTGTGATGGCCGGAAAGAGGACCTAGATGGTGATGGTCATATTGACAGGATAAAGTGGAG
>TARA_R100001463_G_scaffold126466_1_pt1 | contig 26664 bp, 38 predicted proteins | sample TARA_R100001463 | Tara Oceans TARA_R100001463 (sample SAMEA2622242) | marine metagenome | biome: marine biome (ENVO:00000447); feature: deep chlorophyll maximum layer (ENVO:xxxxxxxx); material: "saline water (ENVO:00002010), including plankton (ENVO:xxxxxxxx)" | depth 40 m
TGGGCGTCCGTGAATTTTTGCACTAACAAAAAATTTTAAAGCTTTAGACTTTAACAATAGTAAAATGTCTAACAAAAAAGTAGCACCACATGAGTTGCACGGATTAAAAAAGCCGACTTACTACCACTATTTAAAACTTGGAATGCCGAAAGAAATTAAGGCCGCCAAGAAATGGAGAGAAGAAAGGGAAAGCTTGCAGCCTGGAATGACCGGAGGAACCGGAGAAATAACCATTGGCGGCCGGACTTATAACGCACAGGATTTAATGGACTTGCGAGGCAAAGTGATGGAAGGCCAAGCCACAAACTTAGATTTAAAAAATAGAATTGAAGCGTTAAACCTGGCAGAAAAAGAAGGCCGGCTAATTGAAAGCGAGCAATTAACCGAAACATTGCACAAAATTTTGGTCCCATTGAGGAAAGCCCTGGACCAGATGCCGGAAAATTTAGCTACCGCATTAAACCCAGATGACCCAACTAGGGCTGAAACAATTTTAGCCCAAGAATTGCAAAATGTATATGCAGACCTTACCGCAAATTTAGGGAAAAAATGAACTTACTTGAAAAAGCGGCTGCGGAAATATTTAGACCACCAGAAAATTTAACCGTGGCCGAGTGGGCAGAGAAGCATATTTATTTGCCTAAAGAAGTTACACCATATGCCGGCTACTTTAAACCTGGTTTTAATCGTTACTTAGTAGAACCATTAAACCAATTTGGCAATAAGAAGACCGACAAGCTAACTATATGCTTTGCGAGTCAAACCGGTAAAACTACATTAATGCATATTGGCTTATTATATACAGTAGCCGTAAATCCAAAGCCGGTTTTATATTTAATGCCAAGTGATCAGGCTGCCCGGCAAATAAGTAAAGAACGGATTCAACCCATGATGAAGGCATCAACAGAAGTTGCCAAAATTCTACCGGAAAACCCGGATAACTTTTCTATTCTTACTTATAATTTAAAAGGTTGTAATGTTCATTTAGGTGGGGCCGGATCCGCAGCCAAATTGGCAAGCTTCCCGGCAGCCGTAGTTTGTTTTGACGAATGCGACAAGGCAGCAGTAAAAAATAAGAATGAAGCCGGGGCCATACAATTGGCAGCAAATAGGATTAAAGCATATGGCAGCAGTAAATTATTTGTATTGGCAAGTACACCCACCGTTGACGATGGAGCAGAAACCATAACCCACCACCTTAAACAAAGCACATATAAGAAATACCATGTACCTTGCCCCAAGTGCGGACAACTTGCCCAAATTGGATTTGGTAAAAGCAGCGAAACTTTTTTTGTGGAATGGGACAAAGTAGAAACTTCAGAAGGATTGGATATTGCCGGGACCGTAAACACCGCACGGTTAGTTTGCCCAAATTGTAACCATGTAATTACGGATGATATGGTAAAAAACCAAATGGTTGGAAGTGACCAAGCAGAATGGATTAGTGATAACCCACTAGCAGACCAAGCACACCAAGGATATCATTTAAATAGTTTATACTCTTCATATGTGAGCATTAAAGAAGCAGCCCGGCAATTTTTAGAAGCCAAGGCAGTTAATCAATTGCAAGATTTTAGAAATTCTTTTCAAGCTTTAGCCTGGCGGCATGACACAGAAGAATTGCCGGACATGATAAAATTAAAAGATTTAGAAGGTGAATATTCAAAAGGAGAAATTCCACCGGAAAGTTTTGTATTACTTACTTGTGATGTACAAAAATATGAATTTTATTGGATGGTAACGGCACACACTACCGAAGGAACTTGCCACATAGTGGACCACGGAAGGGCAGATAATTTTGACGAGTTAGAGGGATTATTTAAACGGTACAAGGCCGACTTTGCCGGGGTAGATTCTGCATACAATACAAGTTTTGTTTTAAGTAATTTATTAAGACTTGGCAGCAAGTGGTTGGCAATTCGTGGTGTGCAGACCATGCAAGGGCAGTTTGACATTCAACAAGTCAATGCAGTTGATGGTATGAAAGACAAAGCCCAGGCCGGAACGGTCCGCAGATTTGATGTAAATAATACCCATTTTAAAAGAATATTGGTTAAAATGCGTAATATGACCATTGCCGGTTTAGCCACATATAAAAATTCTGATACTTTACTTTACCGCCATTTATTAGCCGAGGTGGAGGTGGAAAAAAGGGACCGGAACGGACGGACTCAATTTGAATTTAAACAAGTGGACCGGGAAAACCATTGGTTTGATTGTTTAAATTATGCTTTGGCACTTGGTTATTTTTTTAGAAAAAGCACAAGTTTTGGAAGAGTGGACAAAAAGCCACAAGGTAGAAGAAAACCTTTAAGCGAAACCCACAGACCAGAAACAATTTAATGGCCAGGCAAAATAGACAAGTAGTTGATGTTTCCAAATTTGGTGCAGTTATTCAATCATTGAGCCGGATTAGTGGTAGAGATTTTGAAAGCACAGTTAAAGCTGAAGCCGGGCATATTCTAAGTGGGGCAACTACATCAACGCCAAAGGCAAAAATTAAAAACATTGTTAAATATGTGATGCCGCAAGGGATTGTACACCGTAGAAATACCGGTGGTAAATTGATAAGCAAAAAAAATGGTTTTAATTATCATGTAGGCACACCGATTTTAGGGGATGGCATAAACGGTTCAAAATATATTTTACCATACACAAAGTGGTTAGGCCGGACAAAGTGGGAAGAATTTTTAAGCGAACAACGAGACAAATTTGATCGTAAAAAAGCAAACCGAGGAATGGGGGCATCACAATTTTATTTTATGTCAAGAATGCTTAATATTCCATTGCCAAGACAACCGGCAAATTATCTAAAAAGCTCACATTTACGAAACCAAGTAACACCATTTTTAAGCCCAAGGGCAACCGGACAAAGGCGAAGCTATGAAATAAAACTAGAAAGCCGGGGAATGCTAGTGAGTAAAGGAACAGGCGCGCAAAGAATTTTAATGTTAAAAACACAAGGGCGAATAAATAATTTTAAAAATGCAATAAGAAGAAATTTATTTAATGAGATGCAATTTCGTACAAGCCGCTACCCTTTGCTTTTTAATTAAATAGACAGCCTTACCCTTTAAGAAATGGCAAATTTTAGAACAGACCAGGACAAACTAGATTTTATATCGGCACGAATTACCCGGCTGCAAGCAACACTTGAGCGTATAGAGGCCATTGGAATGACAAGCACCACAAGTGCCGGAAATACCAAGGTTTTTATGGACCTAGAAAAAGTAAAACTTGAATTGGATAGGGCAGAACAAGAATACAATATTATTAGTGCTAGGTTGCAAGGTACGCCAATAAATCCAACATTTAAGCAAGCAATAATATGCAGCGACAAGAATTATTAGACCACAGGGGCCAACCCATTAATTTGGGATACGGTGCTGCCCGGCCAAGTTGGAGGAAAAATGAAGATGCCTTAGACCGTTCAAGCATAGCACTAAGTGAAGAGCGAGTATTGCAGCATTCAAACCGCTTGGAATTATTAAGCTGCTTGAGGGATTTGGAGCGAAACAACCCAATTGCAAAAGCAATTACCCAAGTATTTGTAAGTAATTTAGGCCATTGCCAATTAAGAAGCACAACAGAAAATAGTGATTTTAATAATCAAAAAGAAAAGGTTTTAAATAAGTATTTAAAAAAGGTTGAAATTACCGGTCAAGGAATTAGCCGGGTGCTTGGTTCAATCATTACAGATTTACTTTTAGCCGGTGAAGTATTTTGCATATTAACAAAAGGAGGCAGCATTCAGTTAGTACCATCTGAAAGAGTTGCAAGCAGCAAATTTCCAGACAAAAGAAAAGCCAACGAATCGGATGGAATAGTTTTGGACCGTTTCGGCCAAGTTAAATCTTACCGTATTTGCCAGGTATCAAATGGTATGGTTGATTATGATAAGGGTAGCTATATTGAAGCAAAGAATTTAATACACATTGCAAACAAAAGCCGAATTGGACAATTAAGAGGAACACCAATGTTGGCAAGTGCAGCCCAAACATTGCAAGATATACACACGGTCCAGGCAGCTTACACCGCCAAGGTTAAAACTAGTTCAGCATTGACCGGATTTATTACTTCAAACCAACCATATTCTGCCCGGTGGGATGGTAACGATTTTGACGGTGAACCAATGCGTTCAACTTATACAAAATTATATAACGGTAGCATTTTATTATTAGAACAAGGCGAAAGCGTTGAGACTATCCAGGGCGGCAACATTGATGGAGTGGACCAATTTTTGACACAATTAATTTCTTTTGCTTGTTCAAGTGTAGGCATAACGGTGGAAAATTTGGTTGGATGGAGTAACGCAAGTTTTTCAAGCAGCAAAAGCACAAGAGCAGTTACAAACCACCGGTTTGCAATGTTGCGAGAATTTATAGAAGAAAGCTTTTTAAGAAGATTATTGACTTGGAGGTGTTACAAGGCCACCGCAGCCGGGGAATTACCAGAACCACCGGAGGGCGAACACGAAAATTTTTCTTTCCAATGGACAACATCACCGACATTAGACCGAAGGCAAGACGCACAAACAGACGCAATTTTGTTGAAAGAAAACCTGGCAAGCCACACAGAAATTTTTGCAAACAATGGCAAGGACTTTGAGGCCGAGGCCGAGCGAATGGAAAAAGACAAGGCACTTATGAAGAGTTTGCAAGCGAAGTATGGAACCGCACCACCGGAAGAATAAATTTGGTTAGTTATTGTTAATATACGCATTATTAGCCCATCGGGAGTGGTTCCCCGGTGGGCTTTTTTTATAAAAATATTAAAAAAAAGTTTGGAAAAGCTTGACATGATTAACATAACAAGCTATGTTAATTACTTCACACCAAAAAAATATACAAACAACCAAAATAAAAAAAATGAAATCATTAATAGCACAAGATAGCCCACTAAACGCCGAAATGGAACACCACGCCGACCAGGCTTTAAAAGCCGGACAAAAAAGAGATAGTAAACAAAAAGATGTAGCTAGACTAATACAACGAAGAGATGACCTAAACAAAAGAATAGCTAGCAGACAAAAAGAAATAGACGAGCTTAGACAGCTTGAGCATACAAACCAAAAAATAGCAGAAAGAGAAAAATATAGCCGGGCAGAAACTTGTAAGTTGATAGAAAAACACGCTTTACACTACGATTTAAACGATAATTGCCCATATATAGAAAGCGACCAAACTATAGAGCTAGAAGACCAGGATATATATATAGATAGCTGGAGCGATGCCCTAAAAAGATGCGATTTTTTACTACGCTAAACCATATAACCTACACAGCAAATACAATGGAAAGCGAAGACAACGAAACAGAAAACTGCGAGTTTTGCGGAGAAATTAAAGCCGTAGCTACCGGACTATATGGCTGCCCGGTTTGTCACGGCGAAGGACTTGACCAGGAGGAAAAATGGACGGTTAACCTATGAAATGCCCAAAATGCGGACACGAATTTAAAAACCCAATTGCGTCAAAAGGTGGTGCAAAAAGCAAAAGGGCAATAAGCCCAGAAGCCCAAGCAAAAATGCAAGCCAATAGGAAAGCAAACAGAGAAAAGAAAAAACAAACACCTTGAAAATGTAACAACACATTCCATGATTTCAATGAAGGCCACCTTTTAAACAAGGTGGTTTTTTTTATTTAGGTGACAGACCACCTTCTAGTTATGGAAGAAATTTTTTATTTTAAATCAATTGGGTCCGGGCAAGTAGATAAAGAAAACGGTGAAATTACCGGTGTTAGTGTAATTTCCACACCGGAGGCCAAAGGCCACGGACTTAAAATAGACGGTGAAAGCATCAAATCATTTTTGGCAGCCACCGAGGGTAAGCAAATTAAAGCTTACTATACACACGAAGATAATGAGGCATTGGACTCAATTGGATTGTGGGACAATTTCAAAATTGTGGAAGATGACGAATACACAAAACTAACGGCAGATTTTAGTGCTTTAAATTCTTGGAAAGAACACCATCAAGCAGAATATGACGCATTTTTTGAATTAGCCGAAAAAGCCCCAGAAGCATTTGGTGTTAGTGCAGAATTTACCGGTGAAACATTTTTTTACCAAGACGGTGAAGCCGTAAATTTTTCCGGCCAAGAGGGCGTTGACGAAATTTACGCTAGGGCGTTAGAAGTAAGTGCTTTTTCAATAGTTGCAGAACCGGCAGCCAACCCAACCGGTTTGTTCTCAATCGCAAAAGAAGAAGAAGTAGACCATGAGGAATTTTTAAGCTTTAATTTGAATAAGGCCCAGGAGGAAAACGAAAGCTTGAAACTTGAGCTTGAGCAGACAAAAGAAACCGCAGACCTTTTAAATAAAAAAGCAGATGACCTTGAGCTAGAACTTAATCAATTAACAGAAAGTTTAGCCGAAGCAAAAGCCGAAACAATTATTTGGCAAGCCAAGTTTGGAAAGATGCAAGATGATTTAGGGGCTGAACCATTAGCCGGTCAAGTTGAGGTTGAAACACTTTCAATTGAGGACCAGGTGGCCAAGTGCAACTCATGGACTGAAAAAGGAAAAATGATTAACGATAACATGAGTTATTTCTTAAAGAATTGGAATAAGTAGACAGACAAACCCTTAGAAATTAATAATTTTATTTAACACAAAAAAAAGATGGCAAATTCAATATCAAGCGAACTTACAATTTCAACCGCAGTTAGCACATTGCAAAATATGTTAGCTCCAATTTCTGCATTTACTTTAAATGTCAGCAATGATGTTGTAGGGCGAGCCGCAACAGTTGCAGTTCCGGTAATAAATACAGATGATGAAGCTAGAGACTATTCTGCTAGTACCGGTTATGGCCAAAATGCTGATACTGATGCAAGCACAATTGATGTTTCAGTTGTTGAAAGAATCAAGCCATTTCATCTTTCAGACAATGACTTGAACAAAAGCCCATTGACTTTGCAAAGTTATGTTGCACAAAATGCCAACGAGTTTGGCCGTTATCTTTTAAGGGTAATTTTTAACGAACTTGACGGAGCAACCGCAAGCGGATTTGCCGGTGGTTCAGTTACTGCTAAAGCAGCCGGTTCAGTTGCCATTTCTGATGTTAAAGGATTAGCCGGAAAGCTTGACGGAGAAGGCGCGCCAATGAATAGGCACTTTATCGTTAATGCAGCCGCAAATTCTGCAATAATTCCAGCGACCGGTGAAACTTTCGGAAATGGTGTAGTTGAATCCGGACGGTTTACAAACCTTTTTGGAATGAGCGTAAACCCACAAAACGCAAATAATACTGCTAGTGGAAAAATTCACTCATTTGCTTGTTCAAGTGACGCAATTGTTGTAGTTAACAGAATGCCAGATGTTCAAGGTGGAGCAACTTTGGAAGAATATACGCCGTTTGAAGTTGAAGGCCTGGGCATACAATGTGCATACCGCAGATATTACGATGCTGCAAAAGGTGAACACTTCGCAGCATTCACAACTTGCTACGGTGTAGGAGTTGCAAAAGCTTCCAACATTGCAGCTTTAAAAGCCTCGTAAGCAAAAGCCAATGGCCGACACAATCGGCAAGGCTTTAAAAGACAACCTTGTTGCTGAAATTTCAGTAATAGGGGAATCTATTACCTTCAAAGGCCAAACCCTTAAAGCTTTAGTTGGGACTACTAACCAGACTAAAGCAATGAGGGCAGCCGGGTATTACCAAAACGAAGCAATTAATATGGTGCTTGCACAACCGGGAACAGTAGATAACCCGGAGCCGCCAAAAGTTAATGAATTTGTGACTTACCAGGCAAAACAGTTTAGAATAACTGAAGTGGAAACTTTGGAATTTAGCCACGGTTATAATTTAACTTTGGAGGGCCAAGGTTGAGTGCATTATTCCAATTTGAAAAAAATATTGAATCGGCCACGGTTGAGTTTTTGAATAATAATAATTTATCTGCTTTTCCTGGCAGAAATTTAAGTACCATTTCTAGGGACAGTATTGAATGCCTGTTTGAATATGCAGGGGCAATAGAAGACCCAAGGCAAAAATATAAAAGTAAATTTGAATATGTTGCACATACCGGAACAATAAGCTTACTTGTAAGCACCACACGCCAAGATGGAAACAACCACAATGCAACTTTAGGCCAAGCACGAAATTTATTTTTAAATTCAAATAACGGTCTTAGTGTTGATGGATACACTTTTCTAGATTTATTGCCGCTTGGCAGCGTAACAACAGAACAAGAAGAAGAAAATTTAGATCAAACGGTTTTACAATATACTTTAAAATTTATAATAGATTTAAATTTAACAAAAGCCCCGGAAGCACCAAGCAATATTCTAACAAGTGAAATATTACCACCGGCAGCACCAACCAATGTTTTAGCTGAAAAAGTATCGCAAGTTGTTTTAGGTGCGCAAGTCAGATTACTTACAACCGCAGCAAGCAATGGCAGAAACTTACCTGTTGGAACAATTGTAGAAATTGTTGGCGGTCAATATTTAACAGATAATACTAAAAATTCAATTCACTTCAAAACTGACTTAGACACTACTCCACTAAGCCAGACTTGGTTTAGTTCAATAGTTTTTCAAGGTTCTGGGTGGGAATTAGTATAGTCTTTAATTGTGAAGAAATTTATTTTTGCCACCGATTTACACGGTGACCAACAAGATTACGAAAGCGTTGAGGTACTTTTAAAATTTTGTGAAATCTGGAAACCGGAAATAAAAGTTTTTGGTGGTGATTTATTTGATTTTAGAAACATAAGAAGAGGAGCCGGACCAAGCGAAAAACAGGAAAGCATGGCCGCAGATGTTGAGGCCGGACTTGATTTTTTAAATGATTTTAAACCAAATATTTTTTTATTAGGAAACCACGATAAAAGACTGTGGGATGCAGCCCATTTTAGTGAAAGCGGTATTATTGCTGATTATGCAAAGCAAGGTGTAAAAGACATAAAAAGCCGCTGCCGAAAAATTAAATGCAAAATTATACCTTATAAATCAAATACCGGCTATTATGACTTAGGAAAAATCCGTTTTATACATGGATTTCATGCCGGTATATATGCAACAAAAAAACACGCAGAAATCTATGCACCACCAGGTGGCATTTGTTTGCATGGGCATACGCATTCTATACAACACGCAAGTATTGCTAAAATTGATGGTGGCCAAGCTAGGGCAGTTGGATGTTTAGCCAATTTAGATATGGATTATAACGCACACCAAACCGCCAGAATGCTACACGCACATGGTTTTGCCTACGGTTTTACGGATGGGCAAGAATGGGAAGTATACCAAGCTAGAAAAGGAAAAAATAATAAATGGCAATTAATAGAAAAAACAATAACTCTGTAGCCTGGGCAAATGCTTTAGACCAAATTACAAAAGAGCAACTAAAAGGAAAAAAACCAGACGGTCCAGGTTGGAATACATTTTATGAAATTTTAGATTTTATGAAAATCGGACAATGTAGATTGCGTAGGCAATTAAGAAATGGTATAAAAAATGGCACAATTTTAGTTTTTCACGGCCAAGACATAGGATGTGATGGGAAAAGGCGGCAAAAAGTTTGGTATAAAATAAAAAGCTAGGTGACAGATTAACCCTTAGAAATAAACCTTTTTATAAAAAAATATTATGGCAGCAACTATTGACGGTTCAAATTATTCATTTGGTGGTTTAGTTCTTACGATCAACACCGAAGAATACCTTTTTCAAGAAATATCGGTTTCGGAAGGAACTAATGTTATAGAGCTTGAAGGCTCTGACGGTGATATTATAAGCCAAGTTTTTGTTGGCCGCCCAAGAGAAGCAAGCGGAACGGCAGTAGTGGAAAATGACACACCTTTGCTTAAACGAGGTGACGAATTTTCTTTTAAGGTACACGCTACAGAAACAAGTGACACAACTTTTTTAGTTACTGAAACAAGCATAACAAAAAGCAACGGTGCATTTAGCACACAGTCTTTTTCTGCTCGCGCTAAATTAAATTAATTCTTTCCGGTGCTACCGGAGGAAATACAAAAAGCGATTGACCAGGCTGAATCCTGGCAATCAGAAAGTTGGCTAAACCTAAAAACTGAAATTGCCGGTGTAGAAGTCAACCATATGACTTTACACCATTTTTTGCTACTAGATGGTATAAACTCACCATTTATAAAAAATAAATCTTTCAGCCCGGTTGATGTTGTGCTTTTTTTGTGGGTAATTAGTCCGAAATATTCACTATGTAAAAAAGCTAGGCAAGAATTTATTGAGGAAATTTTTGATTTGAGTATTGGTTTGGCCGTTCAAGAAATAACAGAATATTTGACCTTAACTTTCCAGGATGCAGAAAGCACAGATTCAGACCAAAAAAAATATGCGAATTTTGTTGCGTATATGGTAGACCTTTTTGGCCGAGAATATGGTTGGAATATCCAATATGTTTTGAATCTTCCAATGCGGCAAATTTACCAATTATCAACTGCAATTGGTGAAAGATACGCAAAACAAGCCGGTGAAAATTATACCAAACTTCGCGCAATTGATATGATGGAAGCAAAAGCTTTATTGGAACAGGCAAGAAAATCAAAGGCACAAAATAACTAAATAGACAACCATACACTTGTCATGGCATTTACAGACCATGTAAAAGTAATGTTGGGCTTAGATAGCCGAGGTTTTAATGACGGTTTAAACCAAGCTGAAACAAAAATTCAAAGGTTTGCACGAACAATGCAAAACCGGTTTATTGGTTCGCTTGGTACGGCAGCTATTGCAGCAACCACAACAAAAATAATTGATTTTGGGGCAGCAATTGGCGATATGTCTGACCGTTTAGGCGTAAGCAGTACATTTTTGCAAGAATTACAATTTGCGGCAGAACAAAGTGGAATTAGTGCAGATACCGCAGCAACTGCATTGCAGCGATTTACCAGAAGAGTTGCTGAAGCCCAGGCAAATGGTGGAGCATTAGCAGACACATTAAGAAGCTTAAATATTTCTATGGTTGACTCACAAGGCCAAGCTAGGACCACAGAAGATATGTTCAGAGATTTTGGAATTGCTTTGACAGGAATGCAAAACCCGGCCGAAAGATTAAGAATTGCTTTTCAATTTTTGGATACTGAGGGGGCAGCACTTACACAAATGTTTCAGCAAGGAAAACCGAGTTTAGATGACTATGCAAATTCAGCTAGAAATTTAGGATTAATTTTAGAAAATGACACAGTTAGAGCTTTGCAAAATGCTAGTGGAAAATTAGAACAGGCAAAAAGACAATTTACAATATTTAGTGCTGAAGTTTTTCCACCGCTAATTAGATTTTTGCAAAATGCAAAACTAGGATTTGATCTGTTGGCTTTAGCTATACCAAATGTAGGTAATGCATTAAGAGTGCTTGGTGGTGTTATACAAGGTGAAATAATGGCCAAGTTTGAACTATTAGCGGCTGCTGCTAATCGAGCCGCACAAGAAATTATACACCCATTTAGAAGTATAAGCTTGTTTGGCTTAATTGGTGGAGATATTGAAGAAAGCGAAAGACTTTTAAGAGCTTCAATTCAAAGATTAGAACAAGCACAAATTGAAAGTGCCAGAACTCTAGCAGACCGAAAAAGACAAATATTTGAAGAAGATATTGAACAACAAAATATAAAAGAAAATTTGCAGACTAGGTTTAATGAATTACAAGAACGATTTAATGAGGTTAACGGCAGAAAATTACAGACCAATGACCGGGCAAATCAGCAATTAAACGCAAATTTGGGGAAACACCAAGCAATTGTTGAAGAAGCAAACAAAGAAAAAAATGCAGTTGATGCCATTAATGGTTTAAGGCAACAAGAAGAAAGAACTTTAGAGCGGACTTTAGAACGCATTGAAGCAATGCGAAACGGTGGAGAAGATGCGCTAAGAGTAGTAGAACAAAGGCACGACCAAGAAGACCAAATAAACCGGTTAATGGAACAGGGCAATATGACCAGGCAGCAAGCTGTAACTTTAGTTACTCAAATAGTACAAGCTGAAAACCAAGAATTAAGATTGCAGCAGCAAATAAAAGCGGAACAACAAAGAAAAGTTGATTTGAAAGACCAGGAGGCCGACCGCCAGGCAATTATCCAAAAATTACAAGAGGAAAACCGATTACACCAGGCCGGGCGGCAATTAGAATCTGACAAATTGCGAATTTTACAAATGCGCGCACAAGGCCGAAACGAAGAGGCAGACAAATTGCAGCAGCAACTTGACATTAACCGACAAATTGAACAACTACAAAACCGTTTAAATTTACAAGGTGGTGTTGCAGTCAATCATTTAGAAAGAAAGCTAGGTTTAGAAAATCAAATTTTACAAAAAAAGAACGAGCAGCAACAAGCTGATTTAAGAAATGCCGCAATACAAGAACAGGCACAAAGAGACATTGGAGACGCAATAGATGCAAATGACCGAGCAAGAATCCGGGCAGCCAGAGCAGTACAAGGACTTGAACAACAAATTTTAGCTTTACAAGCACAAGGTGGGGACCGCGCGCAAAGAGAAATTGACCGGTTAAACGCAGTTAAAGAAAGAAAGCTAGAATTGGTATTAGATGACCAAACCAGGGCAGATTTGGCACAACTAGAGCAAGAAAGGTTGCAGATTGAAGACCAACACGCTGAACAAATGCAAGCTTTGCAAAATCGCAGGGCTGAAATTGCACAAGAAGCAGCGGACAAACAAAGAGAACTGCAAAGAGCAGCCGCACAAAAAGAAGCAGATTTGCAGCGACAAAAAGCAAATGCTGAACAAGATTTGCAACAAGTAGGCAATCAAGTGCAACAAGGACTTGGCCAAGCACTTACGGCCGGTGAACAGGCTATTAGAGATGCCGGTGAAGCAATTAGGTTGGCAATCATGCGATTAATTCCAGGTGGTGGTGGAATGGGAGATATACACCAAACACCGGTAAATAATTCAATTAATCTTGAAGTTGAAACAGACCATTTAGCAACTGAATCAACTTTAAGAAATATATTGGCAGCCATACAAGAAAATGGCCAAGTACCGGATTTCTCTGACTTGCAAGGCAGTTTAAGCCAAGCAATAGCACAATTAGGAAACCGGATTGCCGGAGAAATACAAAATTTAAATTTACCACCTGGTGGACCTGGCGCACCAGAACCAACACCGGTTAATAATTATATAAATTTAGAAGTAGATACTGAAAGCTTGGCAAAGGATGCAACAATGGAAGAAATAATAGAAATTTTACAAGGTAGATTTGTTAATGAAAACTAGCAGAAGAGTTGGAAAAGTAAAAGTAACGGTTGAAAAACAAGGTACAACTAAAGGCTCGCTTTCAATAACCACAAAAACCGGAAAAACTAAAAATAACCAAATTATTACGAACGAACAAAAACAAAAAATACAGAAGGATAGAAATAAAGATTTAGAACAAAAACAAAAACAAAAACAAAAACAAAAAAAAGAACAATCTAAAGAAAAACAAATCCAAACAAAGCAGCAGCAAATCCAAAACAAGCAAAAGCAAGAGCAAAAACAAAAACAAAAAAAATGATTTAGGGCGAAATGATAAGTAATATTACATATGATGGTAATTTTGTACGACCGGTTGCAATTAAGGCAGCTAGAACAACTTACCCAATACAAAATTTTAACTCTTTAAAATTATATTTTCAAGATTTTGTGCAATTAGCTAGTGAGTACACAGTTCCACAAATTGGCATAACTCACCCGGTTCATGCCAATGCAATTTTAGTTGAAGAATCAAATTTTAGTAATTTAGCAGGTGGCCTTTTTAGTTTTACCCGGACTTTTTGTGAATTTCCAACTACACAATATGAACAACCGGTTTTAATTTCTTACGCTTTTCCAGGTTTTAAAAGTTTAGAACCACAATACACAACAGAGATTGATGAAGATGGGAACACCACAAGCACTTTAACGGATTTTAAAGAACGCATTTGGAGAAACCCAATTACCAAGCAAGTAACCGGCCGCCAGGTAGTGCAATGGCACAATTTACTAGATAACACCAATGCAAAAACTATTACTTTACAAAAAGGTGAAATAACACTATCAACTGCAATTTTATATAAAGAACAAATATATTACCCAACAGAAATATTAGAAAATTCAGATTTCAAAATATTTTTTAATGATGTTGAGATAACTTTAAAATTTACTAGGCAAGGCAAAGGCCAAGATGATTGGCAAGCAGTTGCAGCTTTAGCAAATGGATATAATTTTGATAATTTAGAAATTACAGACCAATTTAAAATTTTTGACAAAAAAAGAACTGTTGAGCAATCAACAAGCACGGTTGAGGGGCAGGAGGTTATAAATACATATACCAAAATTGGTAGCTCTGAAGAAACTAATTTTTTAAGTACCACAAGCTCACCAAGTGAAGCAACCTATCAAAATTACATTACTGATGGTGTGGAAATTCAACCAAACGAAACGGTGGTAGAGCAGTTCATTGGTAGTATTTACACCACTAAAAACACTTTAATAAAATTTAGGTGAGTGGTGAAATTATTAGTCGATTAAGGGCCGGGCAAACACCAACCCTTTTAAGTGCTGCAAAAGCAAATGAATTAGTTGACGCAATCAACGCATTGCAGAACATTACCATAAATTACGGAGAATATTTTAATGCTTCTTATGGTTCTAATGGTGTAGTTTTAACAATACCGCAACCACCAGAACCAACACAAACAAGCCCAAGTAATATAACCGGCCAAGAATTTACAATGTATATTTGCGAAAACGGCCAAGCAGTACAAAAAACCTTTTATACTACATAAATGCTTCTAAATGATATTATACAACCAATTCCAAAATTTGCAGCTTACAATTTTAGATTAGACCTGGCATTGCAAAATCCGACTATTGCAGAACAAAGCCAAGATTTTACACAATTTGGAAATGTTTATTCTGACAATTTTTATCAGTATTTAAACAATTTAACATATGCAGACCTTTTAAGATTTTGGTTTACTATTTATAGATTGGAAATTGATATAAATTATTCTGTAAATTCTACCAATACGGAACAAAGTTATAATTCTGCAACAGATACCTATGAATATATTTCACAAAATACAAATGTCAGTTTGCAGAAAAATATAATTTATCATTTTACAAAACCGGCCACAACCGCAGACCCAAACCCGGACATTTTTTTACCAAATGAAAGAACTTGTGTGGGATTTAATGGGCAAAACACAACTTCTATTATACCTACTATTTCTCCTAATGTTATAGTAGGTTTGAGACAAAAGGAAATTTACAGTTTAACAGAACCAAAAGCAGTTTTGATTAATAATGATTTGGCTTTGCAAGTTAATTTTTGGCATTCAAATGTTTCACCATCTCCGCTTTCAGAATTTTATGATAGAAATTTGATATATTTAGGCCAAACTAGTCAGCAATACGACTTAAATGGAGATGTAAAAGACCCGGTAAAATATATTGATTTTTCTGCCACATGGGAAACAAGCCAAGGCGAAACAATAAAAGAGTGGACCGGGGGAAAAATTCCAATTGGGCAACAAGGTTGGATTGAGGGCAACGAGCCATACCAAAGCAAACAAACAAACAACGCACAAGGGACTGTAAATTATAAATTTATTTCTTTTGATTGTGAACAATAGACAAACAAACCCTTTAAAGTGAAACTATTTTGTAATACGACTTTAGACGCTACACAAAGTTTGGTCCGGGCTGCCGGTAATAATCATTTAGCCACCGTACCAACTTTAATTTTTGGCGATGTTAAACCAATTGAAATAGTGTTTTTAGGAGAGGGTGGGGGACTTGCGCCATTTACCGGGCAAGGCGGCCACGAAATAAAAATTGCCATTGGTAAATTAAGCACTAGGGAAATTTTGACACAAACAAATTTAGACGGTGATGGAAAAGCAGTTTTAAATTTGGCAACTATTAAAATGGCATCTGAAATAAACGAAGTAGAGCAAAAAACTTTTACTTTTGAAATTCAAATATCATATGCAAACGGAAAAACAAATACACTTTGCCAAATGCCATGCACTATACAAAACCAATTGATTAAATTTTATGAATTACCAAGCGCGCCACAAAATGTAACAATTCAAAACACAAGCGAACCAACTACATTTTTATTGTCCGATGTAGGTAGACAAATTTTGGCTTTACAAGATAAACCCGCTAGAGGCTTAGTCCTGGGGGAAATCTACACTATAACACTTGTGCAGTCTGATTTAGTACACGCACAAACTACCGGCGGCGGTGTAGGAATACATTTTACGCATAATGGTTTACAATGGGAATTTTTACAAGAATGGTTGCCAAGCGAAATAGATACAGAATTGTGGTTGGATGCATCAGATAGTTCAACTATCACACATAACCAAAACATTGTTACTCAATGGAATGACAAAAGCGGTAATAATAATAATTTAATTGCAAACGCAGCCCCAATAACAAACACAACAGAGCAAAATAATTTAAATGTTATTGCACTTGATGGTAATGATTATTTTGAAATAAATAATTTTACAAATCCAACAAGCGGAAACTTACAAGCATATATTGTTTGTAATGTAACAACGGTAGATAATAATGCAGACGCAATTATTGCAATGGATGCCGCAAGCAATGACTGGCAAATAGGTGCAGGAAATAATTCACAGTTTAGAGGAATTTTGACTTTTGCAAATCAACCTAACGGTTCAACAACCGTTGCAAGTAATGCCGGCTTGATTGGTTTTAACATATTTTGTGCAGACCTTGATTTTTCTGATGATGGAAAATACAGATTACTTGTAAATGGTGAACAACTTCAAGGTACTATTGCCCAAAATTATACAAGTAAATTAGCTTCAAATGTAGATTTAAAAATATTTACAAATCGAGCAGAAAATAATTATCCAGAAGGGGAAATTGCTGAAATTATAATTGTAGATTCAACGAGCGATACTGTAAGACAAAAAATTGAAGGTTACTTGGCTCATAAATGGGGATTGGAAGAAAACTTGCCAACCGGCCACCAATATAAAAATTCTGCACCATGAAGATTTACATTGACACAACCGCAGACCCAAAAAACGCCTTGATTGCCGGGCAAGCAGACAATCAAGCGGCGAATATGCCAACTTTATTTTTTGGTGATGTTTTACCTTTGCAAATAATGTTTACAGACGGAGCCGGAAACCTGGCAGAATTTAGCGGACAAGCAAACAATGAAATAATATTTGCAATCGGCAACATAGTGCCAAATCAAAGTTATGCAAAAACAGAATCTTTTAGTTATGCAAATAATTGCTACATTGCCGATTTAAATTTAAACACAATTGGATTAGAAACTGCATTAGCTAATATTGAATCAGTAAATTTAACTTTTGAGATACAAGTAAACAATGGACAAGGACAAAGCACAACATTTGCTCAAGGTAATGTCACAGTACGAAATCAATTAAATTTATTTAGCCAAGTAAATACAACGCTGCCAAATGAACCAAGTACAATTATTGCAGTTAATACTGCACCAACAATAATACCGGCAGCACCAAGCACAATTCAAATAAGCGAAATAAACACAAATCAACAAGATGCACCATCAGCCCCATCTGATATTACCACATTACAAAATGTGGCATATATTGTTTATGGTGATGACGGTAATAATGGACTAGGCTACTATTATCCGCTTTATTTATATAATTTTGGACTTGGACAATACCACACACACAATTTTGGTGACCGTATAGTAACCGCTAGTTGGGAAAATGCCGGGAAAACAACTATTGTGGGCGAATTTTTAAAAATTTTACAAACACAGGAAAATGGTGGCCGGCAATATAGAAGATCGGACGGTTCAAAAATTTGGAGCAATGCAAACCAACATGATAATTCAACAACTGCTGCACAAATTTATTATATGGCAAACGCAGATTTTAACCATGCAACTACATATCCAACCGGCACACAATTAGAATTTGCACCAGGAACCCAAACAGAAACTTTTGCTTTAGAACCAAGCAACATTCAATTACTTGACATTACAAATCAAGATATTTTTCCAACACAAAAAAGCAATGGTTCTACAACCGGTAATTTAGTTTTTGAGGATGAAGGTTTACAAAACCCACAAATCCAAATTTTAACAACTACACCACCAAATAATTTTACTACTAATCAAAATTACGAAGCTACAAAAATAACTTTGTTAAATGGCACGGTTACAAGAATTTTATTAAAAAATAATAATAATTCTAGCGTATGGATAAATATAGATTCTAATTTTGTAAGGCATACAGATTGGAATATTGCTACTAATGTTTTGCCAACCGCCCCAGGCGTCCCGATTGTTCAAGATATTAGCCCAGGCACTACCACACCAAGCACAATTACAGTATACCACGGTGAAGGTGGAACTTTAGACTCACCACTACGAAGTCAAACAAATGTACCTACAAGCTCTGGCGAATGGACTGAAATTTATGGCATGACTTATAGTAATGGGAATTATTACCGGGTTCACATACCATTACCAAATATTGCAAATACCGCACAGTTTGCGGTAACTTTAACAAATGAAACCACCGGAAATAACTCTGGCCTTTTTGATGTGGTTATCGGAAACCATGCCGGTATGAATTGGTCATACACCATTGTGGACGGGGGTAATGATGTTTCAGCATTGCGAGGCCGCACGGTTATTAGAATAAATTGGTTAGATTCAAACGGTGATGCGCTAGTAAACGAAGCAGTTTTACGATTAGATTTAATAGATTAAGGTGACAAGCTTGCCAATAGTATGGCAAAAATACAAATTTCTTGGACTGACAACGCAGACAATGAAACTGCTTTTAAAATTTATCAAAGTACTAGTTCAACTATTTTGACTAGTGATTCATTAATTGGGACGGTTTCACTTTCCGGGTCAACCTGGTCTGTTAGTGGTACAGGCACTAATATTGCACTTGAAAGCACAAATACCGGAAATTCTAGCACAACCGGAGAAACTTTTACGGTTTCATATGACGAATCTGTTGCCGGTGATTATTATTACGGTGTAAGTGCTTCAAACCTAGTTGGGGACTCAGAAATAGTAGAATCAACCGGGTCCATCACGGTTTCATAAATGAAATGTATTTGCCTTGGTTTAATTGCCTTGGCAATTGTTACTTCTTGCTCAAGGTCTAAAACTGCTCCATTTGTTGGCAGTTTAGCCGGAGCCACCGGAGGAGCAGCACTAGGAGGCATTCCAGGGGCTGCAATTGGTTCAACACTTGGTTATGGTAGTGGGATTGCGTATGATTGGGCAGCAGACCCAGACAAAAAAGATATGGTTGAGCAAATAAGCCAAGGCCAAATTGCAGCAGTTATTGCCGACCAAGTGGCCAAACAAAACACCGGTTTTTCTTCATTTTTAAATGATTTAAAAAAAATGCTAATTTTTGCAGCCATTGGGTACGGCATATATTTAGCCATTCCATTATTTTATTCTAAGCATTGCCAAAAATTGGCAGAGCAAAACATGACCCGGCCGCCTTTTCCGGTTAAACCTAAAAAATGAAAAACCTAAAACTACTCAAACTTACTTGGAACAGATTTTCAAAAAGAAATAAAATGCTTACTGTATTTGTGGCAGCAATTATTTTAATAATTTTACTAGATACAATCGCATGAGCGAAATTGATAAAACGCCAATATTTGGGGCTTTAGGTACCATTGCAAGTATTTCAATTGGTCAGCTTAATGAGTGGTTTGGTTTGGCTGCCGGTATGCTAACTTGCGTCTATTTGATTTTACGAATTTACAAGTTATTCACAAAGCCAAAAAATTAGCGTTATCAGTTGCGTTAAATTTTATAATTAATTTACCAAATTTTTAACATTTGACAATTTTGCAAAAGCTTGTTTTAACGCAAGCGAGTGAAGGCCAAAAGAAATAGAAAAAAGCCGCCAAGATATAAGTGTTTAATAAAGTACATTAAAAATTTTAATTGGTACACTTTTAAAACATATTCTGATTGTATTATAATAATGCAAAGAAAAAAATTCCCTCAATCAGTTTGGAGGAATTTAAGAATGTATGCTAGTTTAGATTTTGATGAAGCGGAAACCCTAGACAACATCTTTTTTTGGGGTTCATGTGTTACAAGATGCAACCATAGAATACATTGGGAAATAACGGACCGTGGAAAAATGGGCAAAGAAGCAGCCAGAACTTTAGGACGCATTGGGGGCAAAAGTGGAACAGGAAAAAACAAAGTTAGAGGTGACTCAAACTACTACAAACTATTAGCTAAACTTTCAGTTGCTGCACGGCAAAAGAAAAAGTTTGACCGAATAGAAAAAAACAAGAAAAGTGCAATTACAAATAATAACAATAACTAAGGCAAAAGATTGGCAGCGTATTCGTACAATATGCATTATTTTCAATAAATCGTAATTTACTGATTATAAATTATAGAAATTAGCCTTTCTTTTGCCCCAACCAAGGGCAAAAATGGAACTAATAACCGGGCCGGAATTTACGGCCAATTACAAATTAAATCTTAAAGAGCATATAAGCACAAAGGGCGGCTCTTTTCAAGCAAGATACATTTCTTGGGCAATAGCTCAGAAATTACTAAGGGAACGCCACCCAACACTTAGCGTTGACTTTGAGAAGGGCGAAGGCGGCCAACCATTCCACCTTTTAAATGACAATATATATTTATTGCCATTTTTAACGGACGGAGAAAAGAGAACGCCAAGTATATTTTTCCCGGTTATGGACAATCGTTTTGCAGCAATCGCAAACCCTTGTGCTACGGAAGTAAATAGAGCATTCCAAAGAGCAACGGCCAAGGTGATAGCAGTTTATACCGGTCTTGGTTTATCTTTATTTACAAATGAAGATTTAGAAGACTTAGAAGACAGACCAACAACAGGACCGGTTCAGACCAACAAAGAACCAAAAGAAAACAATGTAACCGAATTGCTTGATTGGGAAAATACCAAAGTCCCATTTGGAAAATATGAAGGGCAAACTCTGAAAGAGGTGGCAGCGGAAAATGTCGGATATTTAGAATTTATGACCGGCCCAAAGTCAAAATTTGAGTTTAAAGACTATGAATTAGAAGCAGCTTTTAAAATGGCCATTGAGTGGGCAAGAACAGGCGAGGTTAAACCTTTGCCGCCAACAAAAAAAGTTAAATTGGATGAATTACCAGGAAAAGAAGTAATTGACCCAACGGAAGAATCAGACGATGTGCCATTTTAACTTATATAAACCCGGTACTCTTGTTTATTTTTTGCACGAAGACGGAATAAAAATGGGCAAGGTAATTTCAATTACTACTCAAAGGCATGAACAAGGTGAGTTTAGCCAATGGCAAGTTTTGACTAAAGATGGGCAAAATTCAGCAGATAGTAAAATACTGCACAATGTACAGTTAAACCACATGGCACTTGACCTTGAAAATTTAACTGAGGTGGCAAATCAAAATATTAAAAGCTTTAGAGCTTGGGAAGGTGACAAATGAATTTTGGTAAACAAATCCGGCCACATATGAGCCACCAGGACCCAATGAGTATTTATTATGACCCGGTCCGGTGCGAATCCGAACACCAAAGAGATAGCAGCCCAGAATATTGGAATGCAGTTTGGCAAAATATACAAAAATCAAAAAAACAAAAATTAATTATGACAGACGAAGAAATTAAAACCCAAGCAGATTATTTAAAGGCAATGGAAATTTGCAAACAACCAGAATTATTGGACCGATTAAAAGACCGGTACATTGAATTTTTGGCCGCCAAAGTGGATGAATTAGAAAAAGAAATATTTACACTAATGACAACCGAGGAGGAAAAATAATGTTAATTTTATTCATTATTCAAATTTTGGCTTGTGGTTTTCTTGTGTGGATGGGAAGGGGGAAAGGTTGAGGGGAATTATCGGAAGCGGCACAAATTCTCAAGACAAAGCACCAATGCTGCCGGGCGAAAATATACGCCAAGCAGCGGAAAGATTGGCCAAGCAGTATAATATGACCACCAACTGCACACGCCAATGGGTAAATGGCCAACGAAGTTTTAAAAAAGGGGTTGAAAACGCAAAAAAGCAAATGGCCGTTGATGAAGGGCTGAGAATTGCTAGAGCTTTACAAGAACCGGGTGAAGCATGGACTTTAGAACAAATTGCAGAAGTTGCCGGTTGTACTAGGGAAAGGATACGACAGATTGAAAGCGAGGCATTAAAAAAGGTGCGCCACGCTACCCAAGCAATACAAAGAGAATTAAAAAAATGCGGTAACAAAGTTACCTTAAATAAGGATATAGGGGGTAATTATGGCGTGGATTAAATTTGACCACACCACCTTAAATAAGCCGGAGATTTTCTTAATTAAGAAAAATTTAAGCTTAAATAAGGCCGAAACTTTAGGCCATTTGCTTATTTTATGGACTTGGTTTGACCAAATAAGTGAAGACGGTGAGACAATTGGAACTCTAGAAATAGTGGACGAATTGACCACACCCGGTTTTGCTGAAACCCTAGTAAATATCGGATGGTTGGAGCATTCAGAGGGTAAGTTAATATTACCAAATTTTACCAATCATAATGGGCAAACGGCCAAGGCTAGGGCAGTTGATGCAAAACGGAAGTCCGAAAATAGACGGACAAAAGTCGGACTAGAGAAGAGAAGAGAAGATAAGATAAGAGAAGATAATACTTATTTAAGAAATAAGCCAAATAAGCCCGGTGGTGTGCTTGTTAAATTTAAAGAAGAAAAAAAGGCAGACCAAACACCATATGCAAAAATTACGGAAATTTGGAACGAGGCAGCAGCCGGGACCAATTGCCCAAAAGCCACCCGGTTAAGTAAAAAACGCAAAACCCAAATTAAGGCACTTTGTAAAGATTACACAATTGAGGAAATAGAGGCCACCTTTCAAAAGCTTGTAAATATTCCATTTATGACCGGGCAGAACCAAAGAGGATGGATTGCCAATATTGATTACGCAACGAGAGCGGACCCATTTTTAAGGATTTTTGAAGATGGAGAAAATAACCAAAAGCCGGACTTTGACGAGTGGGCAAACTAACTAACTAAACTAACTAAATAAAACCATGAAAGAATTTGAACAAATAACCGGTTTTAAATTACCGGATGATTTAATGAGCGAAGAAGAGATTGAACAAGCAAGGGCAAAGGAAAGGGCAGAACTGAGGCACTTAGAATTAAATGTAATTGTACCGGCATTTTGCCAGGTAACAGAGCAAGGCAGATTGCCAAGCAAAGAATTAGCCCAAGCATTGACATGGGCAAACCATCCAACCAAGCAGCCATTAAATTTATTATTGAGCGGAACCACCGGCACCGGGAAAACTCGCATTGCCTGGGAAGCAATCAAAACTAGATATTTAAACACCGGAGCTAAACCAATGGCAATTGGTGCAGAATCATTTGTTAGGCGAATATTAAGGGAACCGGAACTAATGGAAAAATTAATATTTCAAAAGCTTTTATTGGTAGATGATTTAGGAAAGGAAAGGACCACACCCACCGCAGAATCGGCCATATTTGAACTAATAAGGGAAAGAATGGATAATTTATTGCCAACCATTTATACCACCAATTTTAGCCCAACCACATTGGCGGCACGGTTTGGGCAAAGGGAAACCGGGGAAGCAGTTTGCCGCAGAATTAAAGAAGATAGCACTTGCTTGAAATTGATATGAAAATACGAAGGGCAGAAAATTATTCTAATGGTGAAAAGTTGCAGCCAAGAAAACCAAATAGCCAATTAAGTGTTTCATTAACGCCAAAACAAAAAGCCATATTTGTAGCCAAGGCAGCAAGCCAGGGCAAAAGTTTATCCTGGTGGGCAAGGGAAGTTTTAGAAAAAGAGGCAAACAAATGAGAAGTTTGGATTTATTTAGTGGTATTGGTGGATTTGCGTTAGCAGCCCATTGGACCGGAGAAATAGAAACCGTTGGATTTTGTGAAATAGAACCGTTCCCACGCAAAGTATTAAAAAAAAACTTTCCAGGCATACCAATTGCCAAGGATGTAAAACAATTAAAAGGCACAGAATATGGACCAATTGAACTTATTTGCGGGGGATACCCTTGCCAACCTTTCAGCCATGCCGGGCAGCGAAAAGGCAAAAATGATGACCGCCACCTCTGGCCAGAAGTATTTAGAATTATTAAAAACACCAGGCCCCGTTGGTGCTTGTTTGAAAATGTTGGTGGACACATCAATATGGGCCTCGACCAAGTGCTTACTGACTTGGAAAGTGAATTTTACACCGCAGAAGCGATTGTTATTCCGGCTTGCGCCGTCAATGCCCCACATAGAAGAGACAGAGTTTGGATTATTGCACACAAAGAAGAAAGCGCATACCGGAATAATGAAGACTGGCACTGTAAAAGATGTGACTTGCCTGTCTTTGGGGGTTGTGAATGCAGCCACGGAGAAATCCAATGTGAACACTGCGAAGAATGGACATACCCATTCTACTATGAATTGCCTTCAGATGGATGCCAATTTTGCGGCAAAGATTTCTTTAAAACTACTACCAACACCCAATGCAGGCATTGTGAAATTGTCACACAAAAAACCATATTGGGAAAAAAGAATAAAAGACAATTCGCAACAGGATTTATGCAGAATCATTCACGGAGAACATGGGATGCATTCCCCATTGAACCACCGGTTTGTGGGGGAAATGATGGGATTTCCAAAGGGATGGACAGACCTCGAGGACACAGAAGCCATTCAATAAAAGCGTATGGCAACGCAATTGTACCACAAGTTGCATATGAAATTCTAAAAATAATATTAAAAGCAGATAAGGAATTTAACAAATGATAGGCAGCACACGAAATAAAACATTTTTCTTGGATTGTATACCACCCAAGACAACCCACCAAGCCGGGGCAAGAATATTTAAGACCAAGCACGGTACGCCATTTATTGGCCAAAACAGTAAGGCCAAAGGCGTAGCAAATGAAATCTATACCTTACTATTGCCACACCGTCCGGCCACGCCATACGAAGGTCCATTGCAATTGGAATTGATTTGGCAATATCCTTGGAGAAAAAGCGAAAAAAAAAGCGTAATTATGTCTGGGGCTGCACCATGTAGCACACGCCCGGATTGTGACAACCTGGCAAAACTATTTTGCGACCAGATGGGCAAGGCCAATTTTTTTAAAGATGATGGGCAAATTTATTCTTTGAAGATTAGCAAAATTTATTCAAACACCACCGGCATTAAATGCAGCTTAACGGAAGTGAACCAAAACATAAATGGCAATTTACCATTAATTTAATAATGAAAAAAACTTTAAGCAGACTTGGACAGAATATTGTACAATGAAACAGAACCAATGACACAACCACCAAAAAGGGATTTTTTAGCTGCGTTGCGGCAATCACATTCAACGGTGTTAATTGTAGCTGAATGGCTTAGGAATTTAAATTACCAGGTAACACTATTACCAAACAAGGAAAGCCCGGATTTTGAAAGCCGCATGGATTTTGTAGATGACTATGATTTGTTTTTAAATATGCCAATTGAAGTAAAACAAACTTTGGTTGTTAATTTTAAATCTGTAGATGATTGGCCGTTTAAATATGTCAATGTAATGGCAGCCCATGCATGGGAAGACAAAAACCCAAAACCCTTATTTATAATTGTGTTAAGTCAAGATTGCACACACGCAATAATTATAAGTGGAAAATCAGAAAAATATTGGATTACTACAAAACAAACAGATGGCCGAGATGGAAGAAAACAAAATGTGCTTAAATGCCCAAAAGAGAAATGCAAATGGATTAAATTATGAATTGGAATGACTTACAAAAAGATACCGGTTTTATTTTACTTATGCTTATTTTAGTTATGCTTTGGGGTTGGCTGCTAACTTAAAAATAAAATGGGCAAAGGGCGCTATATGTCCTATACGGACGCACTAGATTATTCTAAGGAACAAGCAGCCGAGGCAGCAGACAGTATAACCCAAAACAGCCTAACAGAAATAATTTCTAGGTATGATTACCCAGAGGAAATGGTGGCCGAGATAGAAGAATGGACCGAGGACCAAATAAAGCTTGGTACGGCAGAATTTGTAAAGAAGCTAACAATGCGAATGGCTCAAAGTTTACATGGGTTTTGTGTACTTAGGGCGTTGGGATACCACGCACAGGTTGAAAGTAACGGCCAGAACATTACAAGCTTACGGCAGATTGCCCGGCATTTTGGGTTTAGCCACCAATATGTTGACCGGGTTACAAAAGATTTAGCTGCACAATTAGATGCTACCGGCAAAAACAGTTTAGGAATTGAAACTAAAACATATTCAATGGAAGTAACGCCACCCACCGGATACATTACGCTAGGCCAAGCAATAAAGAAGTTTAAAACCACCACATTGCAAATCAAACGAGCAATGGCCCAATCAAAACTTGAGTTTAAGGAAATTGAGCGAGGGGCCAAAATAGTAAAAGAAGCAAAACTAAAAAAGGCTTTAGGCAAAGTGGTAAACGGCAAGAGGGGAAGAAAACCAAAACAACCAAATAAAATAAAAATAAATGAAAGTTAAAGAATTAATTCAAATATTAAAAAATATACCTCAAGAACTACCAATTAGAATACTAGATGTGTCTGGCAGATTTGAAAGTTTAGAAATTACAAAAATTGTTGAGTCACAAAATTTTAACACATCCGAGGA
>TARA_R100001463_G_scaffold2186_2_pt1 | contig 26398 bp, 17 predicted proteins | sample TARA_R100001463 | Tara Oceans TARA_R100001463 (sample SAMEA2622242) | marine metagenome | biome: marine biome (ENVO:00000447); feature: deep chlorophyll maximum layer (ENVO:xxxxxxxx); material: "saline water (ENVO:00002010), including plankton (ENVO:xxxxxxxx)" | depth 40 m
TTGTGGGTCTGAAGCAGATGGTCTTTCAACTTTTTTAACAGTACTAGATGCTGCTGTTACTCAATCAGCTACTGGAGCTAATGGTAATGGTTTTGTTGAATTAAAAGCCACTGCTGCTTCTTCTTGTTCTTGTTAATAATCTTTAACATATAAGAGAATTAGGGGGTAATACCCTCTAATTCTTTTTTTAAAATTTACTGATGAAAAATAAACTCTATGATGTAATAGAACAAATTGAGTTAGTAAAGAAGAAATTAAATTATTTAAATACTAAAAATATAAAGGTAATTAACCAATTTTTTAGTATAATAAATAATGCAAATGATAATCAGATATTAACTTTTGTTGATAATCTGATTTTGTGGAAAGACTTAAAATATGTATTAAACTTTTCAATAGGAGATTGGGAAAATAAAAAGATACATATAAAAGAAAAAGATCATAAAAAAGGTAAAAACCCAATTGTTCAAGTATATAATGGAACAAAAAACTTTATAGATAGTAGTAATGATGTAATTATCAATTTATCTAAAGCAGGAGATATAGAAATAATCAATTTAAATAAAATAGACTTCGCAGGTAAAATAATAATATTATGATGAAAATATCTAAAAGTACTGACTGTACTTCTTTAATTCTAGATAGTGATCTACTAGATTTAATTTTTACTACTACTACAGATTATACTATTGTTAATGTTAGTATTTATTATAATTGTTGTGACTGTGATAACTATAGTATAGATATAACTAGAAGTCCTGGTGAAGATTTTCCTACAAGTGCAACTGATAAATATGTTTATTCAGCTGGATTATTTACAATAAATCCAAAAGTTACAGGTGCAAGTAACACAAAGTTTGCAGATGGTGTTTATAAAGTAGTAGTCACTATAAAAGATGATGAAGCAGGAACTACTACATCAAGTGAAGGAAATTGTTTTTTTGTAGATTGTGAAACTTCTTGCAAAGTTGCAAAACATTTAAAAAATTTATTAAAAACAGAAACTGATACAGAAGTACATTTATTGCATTTTGGATTAACAAATGCAAACAATTGTAATTGCAATTGTGATGAAATGTGTGAGTTATACAGAAAACTTTTTAATATATTAAATAACATTGATAAATGTTTATGTTGTAACTAATGGCAGATTTAAATTTTGTATATGATGGTGATTGCTCTGATGTAAATGTAACTACTCCAACAGTAGGTTATAATTATATTGAGTATATGTCAAAGAAATCTACTAAAGATTTCTATAATGTTAGAAATTATAAAATTACATACTCTAAAGATTGTACTTCTCAAAGTACAGTTTTAGTTCCTCCTGATTATAATTTAAATTTAAGTTTTACTTGTAGTTTAAATTCTTCCTCACAAGGAGAACTTGTTTTTAAATTAACAGGTATCAATCCTGATTTTATTTCTACTATACAAACTTGTAATAATACATTTACTACTTGTGTAAATACTACTATAACTAAAAAACATGGATATATAACATTTCCTGGTTTTGCAGTAACTGGTACTCCTGCTAATTATAATGGATATGTTAAGCTAACTACAATAGATGGATTTGAATATAGAATAACTTTTTTATTAACATCTACAGGATCAACCAACTGTACTTATAAACTAACTAGTTTTAGTTCTGCAATTTATATAAGTGGAGTAGCTTATACTTTACCTTCTTACTTAAATACACCAACATCTAAACTAGATTTAAATTTATTATTTAATCAAATAAATTTAGATCCTGGTTACTATGATATAAAAATTTGTGAAACAAGTTCTGTAAATGAAGTTTGTTTGCAAAATAGAAAGTTTTTAGATTGTCAAGTATTTACTTGCCCTACAACTTTTACATGTAACCCAACAGATGATGACTGCCAATTAATGTTAGATGTTTTAAAGAAACACCAATCACTAGAATACGGATTAGTATGTTGTGAAAATTACTCTCAAAACATACTAGAGTTCTATATTAAACTATATTGTCCAACTGAATTAACTTGTTAAATATGGCAAAAAAGAAAAGTACTGTAAATAAAGCAGGTAATTATACAAAACCTACTATGAGAAAAAGATTATTTAATCAAATTAAAGCTGGCTCTAAAGGTGGTAGAGCAGGTCAATGGTCTGCTAGAAAAGCACAGATGTTAGCTAAACAATATAAAGCCAAAGGTGGTGGATATAAATAATAATTATTATGACAAAAAAAAGAGTAAAAGCACCAACAGGATTCCATTGGATGAAATCTGGTAAAAATGTAAAATTAATGAAAAATCCTTCTGGTGGTTATAAACCACATAAAGGAGCAAGTTTATATGCAAATTTTGATATACAAAAGAAACATACTAATGGCAAAAAAGAAAACACAAAAAAGTCTAGATAGATGGACTAAACAAAAATGGACAACTGCTTCAGGAAAAAAGTCTTCAGTAACAGGAGAAGTATATGCTCCTAAAAAAACTATTGCTAAATTAAAAAGCACACCAGCAGGTAGAAAAAAATTAGCAGCAGCTAATGCTAAAAAAAGAGCAGCTACTAAAAAAGGAAAACAACGTGCTAATCATGGATTACATAAAGGAAAAAAGAGATAAATAAAATGCAACTATTTATAAAAAAATTACAGCAATCTATAGATTTTTTATTATCTAAAGTTAATAATTTAAGTTCTAAAGTAAATACTTTAGAAAATAATTTTTTTTCTATTAAAAATGAAGGAAGAGAACCTTATGTAGCTGAAACTTTAATAAGTGAAATTGATGCATCAGGTCAAAGATTAGAAAATACAAATGATAAAACAGATGCTTTTGGTACTACAGCAGTAACATTATCTGTTCAACAACAACGTGATGTGTGTATTCCATTTTTCTTTCAACAAGATGTAATATTAAAAAAAGTACATTTATTTGTAAATACACAAGCACAAGAAACAGAAGCAAGTCCACGAGTATTTCCACAAGGTCTTTTTGGTTTATATGAACTTACATCTGTTGTTGATGATAGAGGTTTAAAATACAATTTTAAAAAAGTATATCAAGATCCTACAGTTTTTGATTTAGGTGATGGATCATCTAATGCTCAACAAACAATTACTTTAACAACTCCACAAATTTTTGAAACAGGTAAAGTATATGTATTAGTAGTATCTTTTAAATATGGAATTGGGTCAGGATTGACAGATCCTGTTAAATATAATGCACCTTTTCCTTTAAATGCAAATAAATTTTTAAGTGTAGACTTAACTCAATCTATTTCTGGTGCAGCAGGTAGTTCATTAGGTATTACATTAGTTGCTTCAAGTATAAACATGACAACTACTACATTACCTGAAACAATTGAATTTGAAAGAATAAATATAAATTCAAATGGTACATCACCAACAGCTGCACAAGCAGGTTATAAATTCATGACAGTTATAAATGCATAAAAATATTAAAGTTATATAAAAATGAATTACTATAAAATATCAAAAGATAATTGGAGTTGCACAAAAGAATTTGCAACCTTAGAAGATGCACAAGCATTTGCTGATAGTCTTGGAGAAGGTTATACTGTTGAGTATTTAGCACCAGTACCAGAAATTACTATTGAAGAAAGATACATGATGGACAAACAGTTTTGTGATGAGCTTATAAGTACATTTGTTCTTGATAATAGAAACATAGGTACTACATCAGAACAAAATGATGCTCTTATGTCTAAGTTTCAACTAGTGCTAGGATTTGCGCAGGTGGGAGCTGTATTAGATATTAATGCACACTTACCATCTATACCTACAGATGATGTATATACACAAGAGCGTAAAGATAAATACATGCAAATGATTACTCAATACTTATCACAATTTAATTAATATAAAAATGAGTAAAGCAGCAGTAACATTAGTTAATGTATCTAGTACATCAGAAACAGTTTTTATTAAAGAGTTAAATATTAATATACTTTTTAATGAAGAACTTATTGTTACTAATGACTTTACTTTTGCAGAAATAGGTGCTGCAAATTCATTGCTAACTGCTATTCAGAATGATAAAATATTAATTAAAATAAATAATGTTTTACAATCTAAAACAGATTCTATAGCTTATGCAACAGTACCAGCATCAGGTGGATCAGGAGAAGTGAATACAGCTTCAAATGTAGGTGCAGGTGTAAAATCATTTAAGCAAAAGTCAGGTGTAGATTTAGAGTTTAGAACTATAACATCTGCTGATTTTAATTTAACACAAGGTACTGATGAAATAGAAATACAAGCACATCCTACAATGATTACTAATCAGTCAGCAGTTACTCCTGCAAGTGGTATGGAGGTTTTGCTTAATGATTCAGGAGCATTAAAAAAAGGAGACGTTTCAGCTTTCTTAGGTGCATCTTTTGAAAATAATTATGTTAATAACGCACTATTTAATCCAACAGTTGGAGCATTTGCAACAAATGGAGGTACAGGTGCAAATACTATGACTGGTTATTGTTATACTATACATGGACAGGTTACAATAGATGCTTTGACTATAACAAGTACAGGGGGTGGTGGTAATTTAGCAACTGCAATATACAAGTACGATAGTGCAACTGCTAAATTTAATAAAGTAGTAAGTACAGAAACAAATAGTTGGAACATGGCAGTATCTGGATTTCAAACCGTGTCAATAACTCAAACTACATTAGAGCAAGGTATATATCTAAATGTGGTGTCAACAGATACTGGTAGGGGTGGAATGTCATCATATAATCAACCAAAATTAGATACTCCATTAGGTAGAATTGGAACAGCTACATCAGCCACAGGGATTATGGGCATAACTAAGGGTTCAGTAACTTACGCATACCCTATGATAAGTCAATTAGATTCTATTGGTACTGGGTACTGGAATGAAAGTACGGGTTTTTTTAATAAATTCTGTTCATTTCTATTAAACGAAGCATAAAGATAAAATGATAAATATAAATAAAATGAATAGTCCATTATTACTTACACCTATAACACTAGGAAGCATTATGACATTTATATGTAGTATTATTCATGCAGAAATAATGGGATTTACTGCAGGAGAAATATTGATATTACTAATATTTATAACAGTAGATTTTTTAACTGGTGTATCTTCTTCTATAAGTAAAGAAGAAAAAATAACTAGTAGAAAAGGACTTAAAACTGTATTTAAATTAGTTACTTATACAATGACAATTTTGTTATTTGCTGTTATAGAGTCAATGACAATTAAACATGGGGGTATAGGATTTGCTTCGGTAACTATTGCTTTTTTAAGAAATTTTGTTTTTTGTCTAATGTTATTTTGGGAATTTCATTCAGTAGGAGAAAACATAGAAAAAGTGTTTGGAGATAAACCAAAGATTTTTTATTTCGTAGAATTAACTGTAAATTTACTAGAAAGCAAATTGAAAAAACTTATTGAATCATCTTTGAAAAAAAGTACAGTTGAAAAATCAGATAATCAAGAAAGCAAATGAATTATTTAAAGATTTAGAATTTGATGAAGAAGAGCATAAATATACTGTAAAAGGAGAAGTCTTACCTTCAACATCATCAATGATAAAACAATTTTATAAACCTTTTGATGCTGATCTAGTGTCTGGATTTGTAGCTAGAAAAAGGGGAATAACAAAAGAAGAAGTTCTTAAAGAGTGGCAGGATAATAATAAGAAAGCTACAGACTATGGTACATTAATACATAAGTATGCTGAAGATTACTGTTTAGGTAATAAGCATAAAGAAACACCTCTTTCTGTAATTAAATTTTGGAATGATTTACCTGAATATTATGAATTACTTTTTGTTGAATTACAAATGTATAGTAATGAATATAAATATGCAGGAACTACAGACTTTGTACTATTAGATACTAGAGATAATTCTATAATAATTGGTGATTACAAAACTAACAAAGATTTATTTAAATCTTTTAATAATATGTATAAACCATTTGAACTTATGAAAGATTCTTCTTACAATAAGTATCAGATACAATTATCATATTATCAAATATTATTAGAACAGTTAGGATTTAAGATAAGTAATAGGATGTTAGTGTGGTTAAAAAAAGATGATTATCAAATTCATTATACTACAGACATGAGTGATTTGTTAAAAATATACGAGAATGAAAAACGGAGATATAATACAGAGAGTTCAGAGCATGTATTCTAAAGGAGTACAATCTGATGATAGTAGGTTAAGACCAAGACATATCTATAATAAGTTGATTACTACTACTGCTAAATTGTATGAACAAAGAAAAAACAAAAAGCAGAAAGTTAATCAATGGTCTTACCAAGTATTACCATGTGTAGAACTTATAGAAGTTCCTATACATGAATGTCCTTGTATTCCTACTCTTGGATGTACTATATATAGAACTAAGCACAAATTACCTGCACCATTAGTAGGATATTCTAAACATATTATTCAAAGTGTTACATCTTTAGATGGACAAATTCACTTTGGTGAGATAAGTTGGAAAGGTTATAAATTTAAAATAGGATCTAAATATACTTCTAAAAAACCTGATTTTTTTATTAGAGATGAATATTTATGGATATCATCTCCTGTTAAAGTTAAGGTAATTACTATAGAAGCATTATTTGGAAACCAGGAAGAAGTAATAAACTTTCCTAACTATTGTGATGAGCAAACAGATGATTGTGGAAACACAACTAGTAATATAGAACAATGTAAATCTATATATGATTATGATTTCCCAATAGATGAAGGAATGATAGATGATTTAATTATGCTTACTATGCAAGAACTAGTAGGTAACTTTAATCAGTTTGGTAGGGAAGATCAAACAAATAATGCAAAAGATAACCAAAGAACAAATGAAAAATAATCTATGCACAGCTAGAGAAAGTTATAAATATTATAAAGAAAAACATGAAAATCCATTAGAACAAAAACAATATTTAGAAATTCTATATGGATTTTTTGATTATATGATAGAACAATTATTAGATGCAAAAGAAATAGCAATACCATGTAAATTAGGTTCTTTGCAGATAATAGGAAAAAAAAGACAAGCTAAGTTAGTAGATGGAGAAATCAAAGGTTTATCCCCTGATTGGAAAGAAACTAAGAAGCTATGGGAAACTTGTCAAGAATGTAAAGAAGAAAAACAATTAGTATATCATTTTAATGAACATACTAATTCTATAAGATATAAGTTTTTTTGGTCTAAGAAAAATGTATTAGTTAAAAATAAAGGTATTTATTATTTTAAACCTGCAAGACATTTAAAAAGAGATCTTGCAAGATTAATAAAACAAGGTAAAGAATTTTTAGTAACATGAAAGATTTTAGATATGTATCAATATACAGAATACTAGATAAATTAAGAAGAGATCTAGCAATGGATGATTTATCTGTATCTGATGTAATTGAATGGACAGGTGAAGCATTAGAAGCCATAGGTGCAATAACACAATATGAAGATGCACTAGCATTTATAGAAGTTAAAAACTATACATGTTGTATTCCAAATGGTACATATCAAATAAAGCAGATTGCTAAAAATAATTGCTGGGAAGGTTTTAAAACAGACCCTTTATGTCCTAAAATAGTTCAAGATGAACTAACTACTACTACTACAGATGATGGTCCACATGTACCTGTTGCATTAGATTGTAATGGTACACCTATTAATGACTATGAATTAGCATATTACAGACCTTATTTTGATTTACAAGCAGAGGCAGGATATTTTACAAAATCATCTTATTTTGATTCTTGTTTTTCTCCAATTAGACAAACATCTAGTAACTTCTTTGATTCTGTAGGTGGAGAAGAAAAAGAATTATATAATCCAAACATGGATGAATATAAGATTATAAATAAAGGCAATATAATTAAGTTTTCATTTGATGAAGGTTCTATAGCATTAGCATTTACTAGACCTTATTTAGATGATGATGGATTCCCTATGATTCCTGATCATTATTCTTATGTTACAGCAGTAACTAAATACATAACTTATAAAGTTATGGAATATAGATTTTATAGAAATGAAAAAGGTAGTGATAGTAGATTAATAAAAGCAGAAAGAGATTGGCATTGGTACTGTAAACAAGCAGGAAACCATGCATTAATGCTTAGAGGTGAAGATGATTATCAAGATATTTTAGAGCAAAGATCACATTTACTACCTAAACAAAGAAGATATTATGGATTCTTTGGTAAGCTGAACAAGCAAGAACTAAAGAAATTCAATGACCCTGATAGAAGAAATAATTACTTTAGAGGATATTCTAACTATGGCTACTAAACAAAATTCAAACAGACCTTACAAAGGTTTATATAAAGATTCTTCTCCTATAGATCAGCCAAAAGGTACATATACTATGGCTTGGAATGCTGTAAATGAAACTATAGAAGGAGATAATAATTTTATATCTAATGAACAAAGTAATGCACTTTGTGGACAATTACCTTCAGGTTATAAACCTATAGGTGATGTTTACATAGGTGATAATAGTACATTTGTTTTTAGCACTAATGGTACTAATTCAGAAATGGGTATCATAGATGGAAAATGTACTTATACATCTATAGTAAATAATACTTGTCTTGGTTTTAATATTGAAAACCAAATAGATGCTATATTTAGAGTTAGAAAAGGATGTGAAAGAACTGTATATTTTACAGATGGATTAAACCCTGTAAGATATTTTAATATAGATAAACCTGAAGATTTTAAAGATGGTGCAGGTGCATGGAACTGTGAGTTGTTTAAATTATTTCTAGATTTTACTGCACCATGTTTTTCTAGTTTTGAAGTTAATGAATTAGGCTTTTTAGAATCAGGAACATATGCTTTTGCATTACAATTTTTAGATGATGATAATAATCCTACTAAATGGAGTTATATATCTCAACCTGTTCCTATTTTTAAAAGTCAAATTAATTCTGGTTATTATAATATTACAGGTTCTTCTAATTTAGAATCAGATTCACAAGGAGGAACTAGTATTACTAATAAAGGTATAGAAATTACATTAACTAATTTAGATCAAGATTATGCATTTTACAGATTTGCTGTTATACACTATACTAACTTTTCAGGACTACCTACTATTGCATATCAGTCAGGAATAAAAAGTACTGAAGTAAATAATTTCTTTTATGGTGGACCTACAGATGAATTTACTCAAATAGATATTGCAGAAATAACTATTTCACCAGATTTTATAGAAACAGCAGATCATATAGAGCAATTAGAAAATAGATTATTACTAGCTAATACAAAAGGTAAACAACTAGATTTTTGTTCTTTTCAAGATAAAGCATCAAAAATAACTTCTAAATATGTAGTAGTACCTGCTAGTGCTGAAGAAATAATTACTGGTAATTCTAAAGATCCTGATACATATTGGCATACTAGGGGATATATGGGTGATGAAGTATATGCTTTTGGTATTGTATATGTATTTAATGATGGATATGAATCTCCTGCATATCATATTCCTGGAACTAATGGATTATTTGAAGATTGTAATAATCCATGTGTTTCAGAAAATTATATTCAACATTGTTTAGTAATAAGAGAAGCTACTCCTGATACATCAAATTGTGTAGGAACAGGAGTTACTTCATATGTAGTTAATTATACTCTTAATGGAGTAAATTATTCTTATAGTAAAACTATTAATAATTCTAATGATATTAATACTTTTAATGAAATTGTTTGTTCTCAATATCCTATAGAAAATCTAACGATTACAGTAGAAAATAATAATTGTACTGCATTTATAACTGAACTTCCTTTATATGATTTTGCTTTTCCTAGTGATGTTTCACCTGCTGAAATAAATACCACTTGGTGGGAAATGAAAGAGAAAATTAATGGTAATCAAGCATGGAATCTTTTAGGACCTATATATGCTAGAGAAAAAGTAACAACAACTTGTGTATCAGGATCACCTGTACCTCCTAGTGGCACAGGTTGGGTATTATTATCTAATGATTGTAGTACTGCAGGTACTGCAACTTATGTAAGACAATCTGCAAAATTTATGCAAGGTGGAATAGTTAGTCCAAATGATCAATCTATTACTTCTTGTTTAGGTTGTACTCCACCTTGTAGTGTTCCTTATCCTAGTGATGGTAATACAGTTTCGGCAGGTTCTCCACAACCTGGAGATTGGGTTGAAATTCTTTTTGGAACATGTGCTACTTCAGGAGCAACAGGTCAAATTAAATATTGGTTAAGAAGCGATTCTTTATATAATAATACTAGTGTTTATATGACTATTAAACAAATAAATAAAATTTGTCCACAAGATATTATTAGTGTTTGGAATCAAGATTTATATTATTTATATCCTAATGAAACTGCATATAATAGTTTACCAAATAATGAAAAATTAAAATATTGGCAAGTATATAATACAGCAGCACCAATAAATGAAACATCAGGATATATGTCTTATTGGGAATCTCCTAATTCAGTATATCCTACTATTTTAGATTGTAATGGTAATGATTATTGGGGTACGGATAATTGTGGAAATACATTAGCAGGTACTCCTATTAGACATCATAAATTTCCTGATAGAAATTTAATTCCACATATAGTTACTAATAATATTCAAAATTCATATACATCTTATTTAGATGTAAATTTAGATTTTAATTGTGCTACATGTAATCCTAAATCATTAAATAATATATTTACACCTACCAATCCATTAGAGTTAATTATAAATTATGATTTTGAAGGAATACCACAAACACCTATAACTATAAATATATCAGAAAGTGATTTTATATATGATTCTAGTACTACTAGTTATAATATATTAAATGTTTTTATAACTAGAATGTCAGGTCAAGATTCTAGAGGAATTACTAATGTGGTAGCATCAGGTTCTTTATTAACAACTACTAGTGGTTCTGCACAAATTATTACTGTTGATATAGATGGTAATCCAGTTTCACCATCTGCAGATATTTCAGAATCATCTCCAATATCAGATAAAGAAATAAATGTATTAGGAATTAAATTTGATAATATTACATATCCACATTCTGATATTGTAGGTCATTACATAGTTAGAGGTGATAGAGATATATTTAATAGAACTGTAATTGATAAAGGTATTAGTAATCCATTACATGCAACTAATCAACAAACTACAGCATTTTCTTTATTTTCATTTCTTAGAGGTGGTCCTGATGATTCAGGTATTCTTACTAATAAAAGATCAGCTTCAGATAACTATTTATTAACTCCTGATTTATTATTTAATAAAACAAATATTAGTGGTACTCATATAAAAAGAATAAATGAATTTAGATCTATAAATACTAGAACTTTTGGAAATAAAAGTAATATTGTAGGTCAAGATATAGAGTTTGATAATTTTACACAATTTGGTGCGCCTGCAGGTACAAGTGCTGTACTTGGAACAGGTACTGCTGTTTTACAAGCTGTTAGAATTTTAAATTATGAAGGTTTAGAATCAAATTTACCTATAAGAATAAGACCAATTAATAAATCATTATATATGAGTCCTTTATCTAAGGATGAAAATTTTATAAATGGTAGAACAACATATAATATATCTCAAACTAATAGTGTACAAATATTAGATCTTGTAGATACAGGAACTACTATACAACCAGAAAATAATGTAAATAATCTTTGTTATGTATCTGTAAAAGCAGATAGAAACATACATCCTGATTTATTTTCTATAAAATATTATAGAACACATAATTGTTTATATAATAATTCTGTACCTATAAATATATTTGGTGGAGATACTTTTATTAATAGATTTGATATTCCAAATACTATATTTTATAGAACTAATAACGCAATTTGGGGAGATATATTTTTAATAGTAGGAATTATAGCTGCAGCAGCATTAACTGCTGTAACATTAGGTGCAGCATCTCCTATTGCTATTGGAGTAATTATTGCAGGAGCTGTTGGAGTAACATCACAAACTATTTCTACAATAATAGAAGATATGCAAGATACAGGTTTGGAAGATGCTTTAAAAGAAGATACAAATATAGATAGAAAAACAGATACTGGTAAACAAGCATTAATATATACTAGTGAATTAGCATCAGGTATATATGTAGAATCTACAATAAATATAAATTTAAGACAAGATTTAGTAACATTTTCTCCTGGTAATACATATTTAAAACCAAGTCTTTTTGTTGAAGATCCTCCTATAGATGAACTAACTCATTTTAGAGATAAGTTAGTATTTTATAATGAAGATGCAGAAGCACCAAAAGAAAGATGGTTACATAGAGGTATAACATTACCTGAAATATATCACTATAATAAAGATTTTTCTGTATTTAATAAACTAAATGTTTATTTCCCATTATTTGAAAGTTATGATTGTTGTTCTAATTGTTTAGAAGAATTTCCAACTAGAATTAGTTATTCACAACAAAGTTTCCAAGAAGAAGCTGCTGATAACTATAGAGTATTTTTAGCTAATAACTATAGAGATATAGAAGCTGAAAAAGGAGATATTACTAATCTTATTAGAAACAAGAATAGTCTATTAGTACATACTAAAGAATCTTTATTTGCATTACCACAAAATGTACAAGAAAGAATTACTAATGACTTAATATCATTTATAGGTACAGGAGATTACTTTAGTATTCCTCCTAGATTAATAGTAGATGATGCTTTAGGTAGTGCAGGTTCTATAGATAAATGGGCAACTACAAAAACAGAAAATGGAATATTCTTTGTAGATCAATTTAATGGTCAAATATTCTTAACTGGTGCTAAAGGTCTTGTTCCTATAAATACAGGATTAAGAAACTACTTTAAAGAAAATTTAGTTTTATTTTTAGCAGAGCAATATTATAATTTAACTAGTACTCAATTCCCAAATAAAGACAATCATGCTAACCCTAATGGTATTGGTTTTCATTCTGTCTATGATTACAGACACAAAAGAATAATATTAACTAAAAGAGATTATCAGATACTTTCTGCATATACAACTGACTTTATAAAAGTAGCATCTTCAAGTGGAACAATAACAGGTATTGTAGCTAATCAATTATTTTTTGATACAACTACTAAAAAGTTTGGAATAGGTACTGGTGTAAATACATTTAATTATGTAGACTTATCAAATGCTACTTATTTTGAAAACAAATCTTGGACATTATCGTATTCATTCTTATCACAGTCATGGATAAGTTTTCATTCTTATATTCCGTTATATATGTATTCAAGACATAATAATTTTGTGTCATTTATAGATAATAGAATATGGAAACATGGAATAGTAGGTAACTATCAAAACTTTTATGGTACTAGATATAAACATATATTAGAATATATATCATTATCTTCTCCAATAGTTACAAGAATATTTGATGAAGTATTATTACAGACTATTGCTAAGAAATATGATACAGGTACTAAAGAATTTATTGATCAAAGATTTGTAACATTTAATAAAGCAATATTCCATAACTCTACACAAGCAACTGGTGAACTAACATTAAATGTTAAGAATTATAATACAGAAGATTATTTAATTAATCAGATTAATAATGGATCAGGTGATCAAATTACTATAGATAGGAATGAAAGAAACTGGACTATTAATGAAATTAGAGATTATAGAACAGATTATTTAAATTCTATTTGGACAAAAAATTGGACACAAATGCAGATACAATTTCCAATTGATAAAGTAATTAATAGTTCTACAATAAGTTTTACTAAAGATTGGTATGATTTACAACCAATGAGAGATAAATATTTGATAATAAGGTTTATTTTTGATAATTTTGATGATATTAGTCTTACAACTAATTATACTTTTGAAAAAGAAAATAGGTCTTTTAGATAGTTAAATTTCAAATTAATAAATTAAGATTAATATGAAGAAAAAGAATAAATATAAAGGTAAAAAATATAAGAAACCTTTAGACAATTATATAAGTGAATATACTAGCTTAGATAATGGAGGAACTATAAAAAGAGCTAATGAATCTATTAAAAAGTATGCTAATGGTACAATGATAGATCCTATAGGATCTACTATGAATAATGCATTACAATCTAAAGCATTACAATTAGCACTTGGTCTACAAGGATTTGATACTGGTGGTACTGAAAATATTGGTAATACTATTCAAAAAGAATCCAATAACTTTTTATCTAACTTACAAGGTTCTAATTTAGGAAATGCACTTGGTCAATTTGGAGCAAGTGCTACTATAGGTTTATCTAGTGCTGCTGTACAAAATCTTATGGATGTAGCTATGGGTGGTGGAGATAACTTTGAAGGATTAAGACCACAGTTTACAGGTGCTACAAAGCAGTTTAAAAAAGGTGGTGAAGTAGAATATCCTAATAAAGGATTAGAAGCACTTGCTAAAATAGCACCAAATGTAGTTAATAAAATGGGTTATGCTAATGGTGGTATGGTAGAGGTAGAAGGTGGTGAAGCATATGAAACACCTAATGGGGAAGTAGGAGAATTTGTAGGTCCTGATCATAGTGAAGGTGGAATTAAAATGGAAGTTGGTGATAAGAATGATAACATGGTAGATTATGCTGATGCATTAAACTTTGCTAATAAATTAGATAAATCTAATTTAGTTGATAAAGGATCAAAGGGTATAGTTCCTGAAGGCACCGAAGTATATTCTAAAAGAATTAAAAAAGATGGGAAAGATATGGCTAAAAGAAAATTACAAAGAGAAAAATATATTGCTTCTCTTGAAAAAAAGCTAGAAGAAAATCCAATGGATACTCTTTTATTAGCTACATATAATAGAGCAAAAGAAACTATAGCTATTGCTGATGGTGCAGATAAAAGAATACAAGAAGAAGTTAGAGCAATGGAAAACATACAAGGTCTTGAAAAATATCTAGCTAAGTATGGTGGTATGATGAAAAAAAATGATAATACAGCTTATAGTCATGGTAAAAGAAAAATGATGTATCCTGGTGGAGGAATGATCAAAGAATTAGAATTTGATGTTGTAGATGAATTTGGAAAAGGGGGATATATAGTAAGAAAAAGCAATGATAGAAAAGGTAAAACTCATGTAGTTATCAGAAAATCTGATGGCAAAAAGAAATACTTTGGTTATCCAGGAATGGGTACAAGAGGTAAATCTAAACATGGTAAAAAAGCATTTTATGCTAGACATGCTAAGAACTTAAAAAATAACCCATTCTTTAGAGCATATGCTAGATCTACTTGGGAAATGGGTGGAATGATAACTGATGAAATGTATGCTAAAGGTGGAACTATAAAATTAGATCCTGCTAAAAAAGGTACATTTAAAGCATTAGCTACTAAGTATGATATGTCTATGGATAAACTAGCTATGGACATGAAAAAGAATCCTGATAAGTATTCTCCTGAAGCTAGAAAGAAAGCTAATTTTTATAGAAACTTTGTAATGGAAATGGGTGGTAAAGTAGACCTTGATGATATTCCAATGTATCAAACAGGCACTACTATTTATCCTCCTATTAATCCTTTACTTGTACAAGCTGCTGCACAACAAATTAGAGAAAATCAAGGATTTGATGTAGTTGATATGAATGACCCATATAAAGGTACTTCTATTGCAGGACAACAATTTGATGTAGTAGACTATGGTAATATTCCTGATATTGGAGCATTACAAGGAGCAAATGCTAATGTAAAAAAAGTTAGAAATATAAATGAAATAACTCCTAAAATATTACTTGAATCTGCTGGTGAAAGTCAATCAGGAGAAGGAGATATGGATTTACCTTTAAATTTACCTAATTTAAATTTACTTAATTTAAATCCTCAAATTCCAATTGATAAACAAGGAACAATGCAAGGTTTAAATCCTAGTATGATGGTTCCACCTAATGATCCATTATCTACTCAAAATGTAGATGTTATAGTAGATCCTATTACTAAAAAAGTAAGAAGCAAATTAGCATCTGAAAAAACACAAGAACAATTATTAAAAGAACTAGGACCAGGTGATGAAAGACTAAGTGGTTTTGAACCAATAAAAACTGAAGAAGGACAGACTGCTACAGGAACAGGTAATACAGGGTATGATTTAACATTAGGAGATTACTTAGGATTAGCAGGAGTTGGAGTTAGTGGTATTGGACCATTAGCTACTACACTAGCTAGTAGACTAACTGATAGACCTAATGTTAACATGATGAAAAATGTAGGACAAGGAGCATTATCTATTATGGAAGGTCAAAAAGGTTTCTTAGGTCAACAGTTTAATTTACAAGAAGCTAAGATTGGAGAAATGGCTAGAAATGCTACTAGAAGATATCAAGGTTCTGCTAGAAGTATTAATCAAGCAAGATCACTAGGACAAATGAGTGATATGCAAGCACAAAAAATGTTGCAAGGTGCATATGCTAATTATGCACAACAAATGCTTGGTGTAGAAAGTCAAATTGCAAATCTAGAATTTCAAGCTGATAAAATTAGATCAGCAGGAGAACAAGCAAGAGATCTTGCAGATAGACAAGATGTTGATGCATTCTTCACTAATCTTAATCAAGATCTTGTTAATCTTGGTACAGCTATGCAAGCAGGTGCTAAAGCATTAAATGTTAAAGAACTTGATAAGCAAATAAATGCTTTAATGCCAATGCTAAGTCAGTTTGGAATAGGTGTTAGAAAAGATGGTAAAGGTGGTTTTGAATACTACAGTACTGTTACTGGAAAAACAAAAACTGATGAAGAAGTAAAAGCTGACTTAGATCAAAAAAAGCAAGAAAAAATAAAAGAAGTAGAAGAAAAAAATAAAGACAAATAACAATGGGAAGATTTTATAAAAGTAGTAAAGGAAACTATTTAGACTTTATATACAAACAGCCTACTAATTTATTATTAAAAGCACAACAAGCTGCAGACCAAAGCCTAGCTCAACAAGAGCAGGCTTATGGTGATTTATATGGTAGATTACAGATAAATGCTCTTAATGCTGATGATGAAAGAGCTAAAAGTATTTTACAAGGTTATGAACAAAGAATAGAAGATAAAGCTGTTGATCTTAGAAATGACCCATTAAAATATATAAACAATCCTGCTGAATTTAGAAAACTTTCTAATGAAATCTACAAAGATAAAACTAGAGGACAGTGGGCAGCTATAGAAGCTAATACTGCAGCTAGATCAACATTTGCAAAAAAACTTGATACACAAGTTGATGCAGGTAAAATAACAAGAGATGAAGCAGATCAATTGCTTGGTCTAGCTGATGTTAGATTTGCTAAAGATTATGGAACTTTTGGTAAAAAAGGTGATGCTGCTATTAATTCTTGGAAAGGTAATATGATTAGTGATTATGTAGATGTTTATGATGAAATAGACAAATTGTTAACTAATATAAAACCTAATAGTTTTGAAAGTCAAGGAATAAAAATAGGTACAGTTCCTGGTGCTGATGGAAATAATAAATATAAGATTACTTATCTAAAATCAGGAGAAGAAGTGGAAGCAGATAGGGTAGAATCATTAGTAAAAAATGTAATTTTTGGAGATCCTAAAATTAAAAGTTATTTTGATACTAGGCAAATAGCAGGTATAAGAGGTTTTAGTCCTGAAGAAATTTCTAATGAAGAAGGAACAGGTTATAAAAACAGACTAGCGAACTTTGCTTTAAATAAATTTGTGTATAAGAAAACAAAAAATAAAAAAGATATAAAAGGAGCTGATGACTTTGATTTAAGTAAAAAAGAAGGTAAAATTAAATCTTACTACTCTACACAAACAGGATATATTAATACTGTTGGTCCTAATAATCCTGCTGTTCCTGGACAATTTGGTACTTATGATGCTGTACATAGTAATTTAGCTAATGTTATAGAAAAAGTAAATTATGTTAAAAAATTAACATCAGCAGGTGGTGATGTGTCTAATTTAGTTTCTGAATATGATAGAGATGTACTTTCAGAAGCTATGGAAGATGGAATAATGACAGGTAATTTTGAAAATGCTAGACGTATTTTAGAGGATAACAATGTAACTATTCCTAGTGATTTAGATCAGTTTATGAAAACTTATGATGAAAATTCAGCTAGTGATTTTAAACTTAATATGTCTAAATCAATACAAGGTTTATACAGGTTAGAAGAAGATTATGATGCTTTACAAAGTATTATGTCTGAATATGGTATTACTGATATTACTAATATTAATCAACCTAAAATTAAAGAAGCAATAGATAACCAACAAAATTCATCTTTAAAAGCATTATATACTTCTATTATAAATGGTAAAATACCTGCACAAGAACTTGCATTTATGGAAAGACCAGGTGATTTTAAAACTAGGATTTTTTCAATAAGAGAAGCTATTGGTAATACAAAAGATTATAGAACTAATACTGCTCCTGATTATACTACTTTAGATGCACAAAGAAATAATGATCTTTTATATGATGAAGCATTAGATATAGCTAACATTTATTTAGGTTCTAATGCAGGAATATATAATCAAAGTGCTAATATTATTACTGAAAGAGGAACAGCAGAAGGTATACCTAATTGGTTAGTTGGTGTAAGTAATCTTGATAAAAATAATATTAGAAAAGTAATTGCAGGTAAAACTCATACAAATAATAAATTAGATAAAAATAAATTTAATATTTTTTGGTCTAATTTAGATAAAGATTTTTTCCAATTAGAAATGGACAAAAATGGTTTTTCAAGTATGTTTAAACCTTCTTCAGGAAATCTTGATGCTTTAACCGAACAAGAAATAATAAAAGCAATGGTAGCAACTGTAGATCCTTTTAGTGAAGAACAAACTACTGAAGCTAAAGCTGTAAAAGTTGTAGATTTAAAAGGAAAAGCTGCTGATATAAGTGTTTCTCCTATGGAAACAGCAATGGTAAATATAAATAATAAAATGGTTTCTTCATATATTCAAAAAGTAAAATTTACAGATTCTAATGGAAATTCACAAGAAGTACAACTTGTTAGTAAAATACCTGATACTGAAAACTTTGGTGTAATAGGATCAAATTCACAAAGACAAGAAAAAGAAGAAAATGCACGTGCTAATAATATAGCAAGTAGAACATTTAAAGAAACTAAACAACAAGGTAGTAACTTTGGATATTTTGCATATGATATAGCTGTACCTGAACAAACAATGACTGTTGATGGTAGAGAAGAAAGAATTAAATTAATATCTATTAATAATCCTAAAACTAGCAAAGCTGAAATATATATTGTTCCTGCAACTTTTGAAAGTCATATAAAAGAAAGAAATGTTGATAATATATTAGAAGCAGTTAAAGGACATCATTTAAGATATAGTGGTAATCCAGCACCATATACAGAAAAAACTAAAGACGCAGCTATTGGAGCAATAAGTAATTTTTTAAAACAAGATTAATATGAGTTTATCTCCCGAAGATTTTAATTTTAATAATTTAGCAACTAAAGGAAAAGAATCTTTAAAAGCTACAGGTTTTAATCCTAATTATACTCCTGTAAAAAGAGAACCTTCTATATCTAATGCTGATAAATTTGCACAAGAAGCAAAACCTGAATATGATACTCTTGCTTCAGGTGTAGGTAAATTTATTACAAATACATTAGGAAGTTTTATTACAAGTACTGCTGATTTAGTAGGTGGTGTATTAGATGTTGGTGATTGGCATCATACTATAGATGCATTAGATAGTATTCCTTATGTAGGTACAGGTATAAAATATGGAACTGGTTTAGCTGCTCTTAGTGGTTTATCTAAAATGATAGACAATACTATTGGTGATGGAGAAGATTATGTAGGTAACTGGATAATGGATAATTCTATTACAAATGCTATAGATGAATATATAGCACAAAATCAAATTAATACTGGTTCTAGTCTTGATTGGTTATATAATGGAGCAGCTTCAGTAATAGGTAGTGGTGCTTCATTTGGTGGTGGTTTTAAACTTGTAGGTTCAGGTGTAATGAAAGGTATAGGTGCAGCTACTAAAAATTTTAATAAAGTATCTAGTAAATTAGGAATTATAGCTAAACCTACTGCTAGAACACAAAGAATGGCAGCATCTGCTGTAACATCAGGATTGATGACTCAATCAATTTCTGCTATGCTTGGTAAAGAAACATATGATACTGTTTATAATGATATGTTAAATCAAGCAGGTTTTGGTGAAGGAAAAGAAAAAGTATATAAAGGAGCATATGAAAAATTCTTAGCAGCTAATAAAGGTAAAATTGCTGATGATAAACTAATAGAAGAAGCTACTAAATTTGCACAAAAATCTTCTTCAGAGTGGGAACAAAATTGGTTATCTGCTAATCAAGGTTATGTAGATGAAGCTAAAAAAGCAGCTATTAATGGTGCTGATGCTACAATGAAAATTAATGCAGCATCTTTTATATTTAATATAACAGGTAGCATGTTAGCATTGAGAGGTATAACTGCAGGAGCAACTAGAGGTGCTGCTACAAATGCTACAAGATTTGGTGTTTTTCAAAAAGGTGGTATTAAAGATTTAGCAGTAGAGATTGGTCAAGAGTTTATTGAAGAAGGTATTATAGAAAATTATGCTAGTGCAAAAGGTATAGCAGTAGGTAAAGGTGAAGATTATGATATTATGTCAGACTTTGCTAGAGATTTTCTTAGTACAGAAACACTTAAAACTGCTGCATTAACAGCATTAGGTACAGGTGTTACTGTTGGATTTACAAATGCACTTACATATAAAGGAAGAAAAGAAGCAGCAGATAAAGCACAAAAAGCAGTAGATGATTTTGCAAGAAGATTACCTAGTTCAGGTAATCAAGATATTCTTAGTCAAACTGCTAGTTTACAAAACTCTTATGAGCAAGTTGCTCAAATAGCAGAAGAAGTAGAAAATTTAAGAAAGCAAGGAAAGAATGCAGAAGCTGATGAATTAAATAATTCTATTGTTTCAGTACAAGCAATGCAGGCTTTTAAAACTGGTACTACTGATAAGTTAATAGAACAATATCAATCTATAGCAAATAATGAAAATTTTGATGTAAAGGTTAGAACAAAAGCACAAGAGATTGCTGGTGAAGTAAAACAATTTGAAGATTTATATAATGACCTTAACAATAAAGGTTATGCTAATGCTGAATCTTTATTTTATAATAGAGTAAGTTCTTATTATTTAGAAAAAGGAGATAAAGAATTAAGTACTAAAATAGCTGAACAAAAAACAAAAGCATGGACAGATGTATTAGCTAATGAAACTAATTTACCTACTAAAAAAGTTTCTAATAAAGAAGCTAATAAAAAATTAGCTGATGATTTTAATTCTAAAGAAGAAGAACTACAATATAAACTTGCAGAAGCTACACAAGATTCAAGAGATCAAATAAATAAATTACAAGATCAGAATTTTGAAAATGATAAAGAAATTGATTCTTTAAATCAAGAAAACAATTCATTAAGAAAAGAAGAAAAATCTTTAAAAGAAAAACTTGCTGAATTAGCTAGTGAACTTTTAGATTTAGGAGTAGAAGATGATAATAAAAGAAAAAGTTTAGAAAGTCAGCAAAAAGTTATTCAAACTCAAATTAATGATAATCAAGAAAAACAAGATCAAAATATCTTGTATATTGATAAGTTAGAAAAAGCTATTACTACTAATGATAATGGTATTAAAAGACAACAAGCTAAGGTTGCAAAAGTTGAAAAAGATACTAAAGATGAGATTACTAGACTAGAAGAAGAACTAAGACCTGAAGCATTACCTGATGATGAAACAGAAATATCTGTTACATCTATAAGTGATATTACTGATGGTAAGGATTTTGAATTAGAAACTGAAAGACAACAGTTTTCTAAATATAGAGAAGGTGCTAGAAAATTAGAATCTGTTAGGGATTTAGAAGTACTAATGGCTAATCAAAGTTTATTTAAACAAAAGAAAGCATTATTAGATAAAGATTATAATCAATTTACATCTAAAGAAAATCAACTTAATCTATATTTTCAAAATGAGTTTACACAAGAATTAAAAAATCATACTTCAAAAATAAAAGAATCAATAGCAGAAGATAATGATAACTATATACCTATTATTGATAGACTTGCTAAAAAATATGAAAATAAAATAGATAAAGAAGCCTTAGAAACTATTAAGGCTAAGTACATTGAAATGCTTGAAGAAAGTAGAAAAAGTGTAGCAAATCTTAAAAAAGAAGAAAATGAAAATCTAGCATTAGAAGAAGGAGGTGATGTTGATGAAATGACTGATTTTGATATATTAGTACATAACTCATTGAGTGAAGATATAGATGAAACTACTTTTGAATCAAATAAAACATCTTATGAGCAAAAACAAAATGAAAAATTACAAGGTGCTTTAAAAGAAAAAACAAATCAAGATGAAGGGTTAACATCACAAATAAATGAATTTTTAGGATCACCTGAAGCTGATGTTAATAGTCTTGCAGAAGGAATGCAGCCTGCAACTAAAATGCCATTAATTGAAGAGCAGCAACAAGAAGAACAAGAAGTACCATTAGCTGCAGCTCCTGATCCAACTGAAGCACCAGTAGATCTTTCTCCTAAATCTAAGAATACTTTATTTAATACAATTTTTAATGCTATTAGCACTAAGAATAATTCAGATCCTAACTTTGAGATGTTTATAGAGCAGTTTATAGCTGCAGCAGGATTAGATAGAGTAAAATCAGGATTTGATAGTATTAAAGATCTTTGGTTAAAAAATAAAGGTGAAGCAAACTTTAATGAAGTATTTGATAAATACTTTGGTATAGAAAAAAATATAGATGAGTTACTTTCTCTTATAGAAGAAGAAGGGCAAGAACAAACAAAAGAATTATCTGATGATAAAGTAGAAATTAATCCAGAAGAAATACTAAAACAAAAAGAACAAGGAAAAAACATTGCAGGTACAGAAATAATCTATGATGAAAATACCACTTCTAGTGGTAACTCTGTACAGATTACATTTGTAAATTCTAGAACAGATGAGAATGGTGTACAATCTTTTGAAAAAGGTGATGATACTCCTGGTGCATTTTTCTTATTAGATAATGATTCTTATCAACCTGGTGAAACATTAACCATAGAACCTTTTCCTCAATCAAAACTAGATGATTTTAATATTCAAGTATTTGGAATTGAAAGTGAAGAAAAAGCATTAGAAGATTTACAACAGAATGAAGTTCCTGTTGAAGCAGAAGGTAAAACAATAACCTTTGGTGAGTTTAGTAAAACTGTATCAAAAGATGATAAACAGTATTGGGAAAAAATACCAATAGCTGTAAAAGATAAAGATGGTAATATTGTAGCTATTATTGGTGATCCATCAGCAGGTAAAAGAATAAAACCAGGTAGTGGATTTTTTAATCCTAATAGAGTTAATAATGTTAGTAATATTAACAATATTAGAAAACAACTAAGACAGCAACATTTAACTGGTAAACCTGCTTCTTTAACAGCAAAAGTAACTAAGAAAACTCCTGGTGATACAAATACATCTAGGCAACTAGCACAACAAGAAAATCAAAAATATCCTGTTTCTGATTTTGATGGTGCTTTGATTGGTTTCATGAATGATAATGGATCAATAGATGCAAGAGATGAGAATGGTAAAAAAATTACAATCCCTAAAGAGCAAATTAATGTACCTACTAATAGTGACATATATACCAAGAGAAATGCTATAATGCTTGTTAAGTCTGCTGCTAAAACTAAAGATGGTAAACCAATATATTCAGCAGCAATAGCTAGTGCAGGTAATTTTAATGATAATCAACAAAGTACTGCTAGAAATCTATTGCTATTCTATATGTTTTATGATACAGATACAAGAGTTAAAGAAGCATATGATGCATTTGCTACAGAGTACAATAAAAAATCATCTCAAAAAATACCTTTATCTGAAGAGTTTAAAAAACTAATAGATGCAGCAAATAATGCAGGTATAAGTTTAGATTTTAAAACTGGTGCCAATGAAGATTTTATTAAAGAAGTTTTTGATAGAATGACTATTGTTATCAAACCTTCAATAAGAAAAGATGTCAAGAATCCAAAACTCAAAAGTAATTTTGAACTTGCTATTACACAAGCTAAACAAGGTGGTGTTCCATATGTAAGTAATAACAATGGTCAAAAAGGTATGGCTTTTGGTATTAGTGAAGATGGTAGTCAAATTGGAGAACTAGGTGGTAAAAAAGGACAAGTTACTATAAGAAAAGTATCTTATTTAATTAAAAAAGCATTAGATAACAATCAAGATGTTAATTCTATTTTTGAAAACTTTCTTAAAGGTTTAGATTCTATTTCAGAAAAAGTATTACCTAATCTGCAAGTAAATAGAAGTAAGAAAATAATAAAAGAAGGAGAAGATAATTTTAGAATGTTTGAAATAAATCAAACACTAAATGAAGATGGTACTGTTAAATTAAATTTTAGATTAACAGATACAAGCAATGCTAGTTTTATTAAAAGAAATTCTACTGTTGGATATAAGCCATTAAAGTTTACTAACAAAGATGGAGAAGAAGTTACTACAATGGTAACTAACCCTAGCATTGAAGTAGAAATAACTGGTGCTGCAGTAAAAACTGTTCAAGAGCAATCATCTAAACAAAGATTAGATAATACTAGTAAGACACCTGTAAGTAATGAAGTAAAAACTATTAAAGAAGAAGCTGAAGTAGAAAAGCAAAATCAAGGTGTTACTGCACAAGATATAGAAGCAGCAGATGATAGTAAAAAAGAACAACTACAATCTGAATCTAAAAAAATAGATGAAGAAGCTAATAAGAAAATAGAAGATGTAAAAAATGAAAAGCTAGATGATATAAAGAAACAGTGGGATAGTAGTCTTTCTATGCTTAATGAAATTAAAATGGATGATGGCACTACAAAGATATTAATGCTATCTCCTAAAAAAATTAGTGAAGAAGGTGCTAGGTCAGTAGTACAAGAAGTAAATAGATACTATGGAATACAACCACAACATTTTGATTCTTTAGTTACTTATGCTTTTTCAGAAATTACTATTTATAAAAACAAGAATAAAGGAAAAGTATTATCAGGTTCAGATATAGATAATGAGATATCTAAAATATTTGATAATGCTGTTGATTCAAGAATTAAACTATATAAAAAACAAATAGCTGAAGTAAATGAACTTATAGATAATGAAGATGAAAAGAAAAATTATATAGATAAGTTTAATTACCTTATTGACTATATTGAAAACATAAAAAAACAAAAACAGAATATAGTAAAAGCAGCTTTAGAAAAAACTAATCTAAAGATTGCAAGTCCTGAAACTCTTAATGAAGAAAACAAAGAAGAGAATGAAGTAGAAAAAATATATTCTAAATCATTCTTAGAAGAAGGTGGTAAGTTATCTATATCAAAAGAATTAAAAGAGTTCTTAACAGGTATACCACAAGTAAATGCTGATGGTAATCAAGAAACTGGATTTTTAAATTTACCATCTTTTGTGCCTATTGATGAAGTAGTAGGTACAATACAGCAACTTCTAGCTGATGCAGGTTCTAGTTATAATAATCAATTAGAAATATTATTAAAGAGCCAGGAAGCACACCCATTCTTAAAAGAAGTAATTGCTAAACTTTCAAAAGCTGATAAAAAAACACAAAACTTATTCTCATCATTTTTTGATAAAAGTCAGCTAAAAATGAAGTTTATATTATTTGGTTCAGAAGGCAATAAGTCTTTTGTAAAAGTAATGGACACTAATGCAAATACTATTGAAAAAATAATTCTTAAAAACTGGAATACAAATTTAAAGCAATCTGCATTGATTGGTAAAAATGAAAATGGTCAGTTTATATATGAAGATGTTGAAGAAGCTAAAGATAAAATAGAAAACTTTTATAAGTCAGAAAATAAAGTAACTAATAATACTAGTTTGGCAAGAAAACTAGAAAAAATCAAAAGCCAATTACTTAAAAAAAATAATGATGTAGATAGAACTTTATTGCAAAAAGCAATTAATTCTAATAAATCAGCAATTAAAAAAGACAGTATTAATTCATTTGAATTAGCAGGACAAATATTTTTTGTAAATGAAAATGGAACTTTATTATCTAAAGCACCTAAAACTTCTTTGTTTGAAAGACTAAGACTAAATGTTGATATTGATAATAGCATTGATGAGTTTATGTCTTTGCTATCAGAATTTGGTATTAATATCAGTAAAGGTACTGTAGAAGAATTAATAAGTCCTGATAAAGGTATATGGGTTAAGTCCGAAGCTAGATTTGTAAAGTTTAATGAATCATTTGGTGAGAAATCTGCAATATCATTTTTTAAAATTATTAAAGATAATTTAGTAACTGTTCAAGGTGGTTCTTTATTAGAAGGTAACAACTTTTTAGATCAAACAATATTTAAAAGT
>TARA_R100001463_G_scaffold111617_1_pt1 | contig 26174 bp, 15 predicted proteins | sample TARA_R100001463 | Tara Oceans TARA_R100001463 (sample SAMEA2622242) | marine metagenome | biome: marine biome (ENVO:00000447); feature: deep chlorophyll maximum layer (ENVO:xxxxxxxx); material: "saline water (ENVO:00002010), including plankton (ENVO:xxxxxxxx)" | depth 40 m
ATAGAACTGGAATGACACACAATAATAATGCGATTTTTTTCATATATATTTTTGGTTTAGTTAATTCCCGCCAAGGGCTGCTTCAATCGCAGAAGCAAAATCTAAATCAGTACTGGGCCTATTTCCACTCCCAACTTCTCCAGACACTGTAGGCTCTGCGGATTCAAAATCAGCTAGTCTGTCTGTTAGCGTTTCATTTTCTTTAATTGTTTGAAAATATTCCTTAACAAGCGTAGGCAATAATTGCGAGGCTACAGAATTATAAGCAAAATCTACTGGGTGCACTACGTCAGGTGCTTGTGAATAAGCTTTTTCTTTTATAACTTCTTGGTCAACCCCCTCTAACCCATTTAAAAATGGCAGCTTTTGCCATACTTTATCAATAACATTTTGAGTAACCGCTTGTCTGTGTTTCAATTCTTCAGCAGCTATTGCGTTTTTTCTTTCTTCTTGTAAAGCGTTCGCTTCCGCAAGAGCTTCTTCAGCGTTGTTATGCAAGTCTTGTCTTTTCTGGAGAATAGGATCTATATCTTCTACAGCTCTAAATACTTTTACTTTGTCTCTATCGCTAGCCCCGTAAAACAATTCAGATATACTTTCGTCTTGTTCTTCTACAGTTTCCTTATCTAAAGCTTCTATGATGTTATCTGGATCAACATCATACTTTTCAGCTAATTCATTAAGAGTATTAAATACTCTATCTAAAGGTTCAGTAACTGACTGGGTATAAGCATCGGTTTTTTCAAGGTTTTCAAAAGATTGAACCCTTTCATACTCTTCAATTTTTTCTTTCATCTGAGCCATGTCTTCGGATTCCGTCAACCCCTTCATCTCAGATATTTGTTTTTCTTGCTCTTTTAGAGTCTGTTGCAATTGTTGCAACTCAGACCTGTTATTTTTTAACTCAGTCTTTAATTGTTTGAATCTGTTAGCTGCCTTTGGTGTCCATTCGTCTCCAACATCTTCAGTCAACTGGTCTAAAGAATCTTTTTCCTCAGAGCCCTCCTCTTTTGCCTCAGGTTCTTGTGACTCTTCCTTATCAACCAAGGGAGGGTCTTGGGTCTGAGTCTCCTCTGGCTTAAGCTCAGGTTCCTCCGCAGGAGTTTCTGTTGTCTGTGATTCAGTCGGTTCAGCGGGTGGGTTTAAGGCGTTTTCAATAGCATCAAAGAAAGAAGTATCTACTCCTTCTGCTGGCTGTGCTGGGACATCTTCTATTGTAGTGGGCCCGTCTATAGTGGTGGTGTTTGAATGTGTTTCCATTCTTCGTGTGCTTCTATTCTAGTTTCTTGTCTATATTGAGTTAATTTATAGAGATCATTGAAAGCGTCACGATACCCTGCGTACCAAGCATAGCGCTGACTAGTCGAAAAGGAGTCTGATCCGATTCCTCCGTTGGAAGGCCCTGCAATTTCTTTGAGGACTGCAATAGCCGTCTGTAGAGCCTCAGATTCCAAGACTTCTCGTAATTCTTCAACTTTTTGGGCATCCTTAAACCATAAATCTAATGGAACAGGAAGGGAAATTATTTTTTTATATGTTACCTTTTTATTAGCCACTTATGACTTATGACATACCCTGCTGCATTTTCAAGACATTTTCTGCGTCTCTCATTGCTTGCTCCTGTTCAAACTTTGCTTTTTTAAGTTCTATATCTAAATTAGCTTTTTCCCTAGCCATTTGCATTTTTAATTGATGCTCCTGTAGTTTGTTTTGCATCTGCCCTCCATCGGAAGGCTCTCCCTGACCTTCTCCTTGCCTTTGAGCTGCGTCTCTTTGTATCTTCTGAACTTGCTTCGAAGTGTTGTTAATCATCTCTTCCGCAAATTGTAAAACTTGTTTTACCTCACCTATCATGCCTTCCGATGCAGCATCTCCTGCTACTTGTTGCAAGGTTTCTCCTATATGCTGGTAGTAAGCTTGAAGAGCGGGGAGTGCCTGAACAGGATCCGCAGCACCTGCATTTAACTGTTCTATTAACTGCATAAGAGCAGGAGTGTGAACCTGTAAATGAGCTCCATGCATTTCCGTAGAAATCACAGGAATAGGATCCCCTTCAGACAACTGCTGGTTTTCTAAAAATGCTATTTTATTATCCACCGTTTGCCTGTCCTCTGCTAAGTTAGGTGCATACCTATCCGCTAAGTCATGCCCCACACGAGTAGAAACAATATCACGAGTAAGGTTCTTACGACCTACTTCATCAAAAGAACCACTTATTGCTTGTAACTCTCTAAGAGCTACAAGTCTGTTTGCATAAGAACCATTTCCTATAGACCTAACAGCTTTCGTTCTTTCTAGGTCTAAAGACTTAACAAACTCAATTGGAACCCCTCTCATTTCACACCTTGTGTAAAAATCCCTAAGGTCTGGATCAATCTTATTGCTAGTTACTATTCTCCTAACAATTTCTTTTAATAACCTGTTCCATGATGCATAAAACAGATTAAGGGATGCACCAGACAGGCGAGTCTGCACATCCATGTCTGCCACAACCTGCATCTGATTCCTGTACGGTGAACTCTGTTGAGACCCATAAGTGCTCACTGTATCAGTGTTCATTGCCAACTGATTGGATATATCGTTCAGTGCTGGCTGTACAGCTGTACTCAGATTAGGCGATGCTTTCTCAATAATATTTACATTGGGGGAGAGCACGGCATATGCCCCATAATAAGTGAACCCTAATTCATCTAACGCCCTCTGGCTCTCTGGTTGGATCATAACTGCCGAACCCAACATCGCTCCATCCACCATCTGACAACGTAATCGATTACTCGTCTGTACGTGGTTAAAGATTCGATGTCCTAGCCCCCTGATAGAATGGTATGTCCCATTGCTACCTGTCCCATATGTGAACAAAACGTACGCCTGTTCTGGCTTGTCGTACCTATTCATCTTTTGGTACATGAAATTTTTAGGAGATTCTTCAGCCGAAATATAATGACTAACGGAACCGTCCATCTCCCTAACCCAAAAATGTAAAACAGCTACCGAAGGGTTTTGATGCCCCTCATAAATATCATTGTTTTTAAGCTCTTTCTGAAGTTCTTCCCACTCGTAAGAAGCACTATAAGATCCACCAACAGTTCTTTTAGAAGACGTAGAAGCATTCTTTAAAATAACTCTTTTAACTTCTTCAACATCCCAACCTACCTTAGTTGCTGCTTCAGGGTTTTTGATAAACGCAAACAACTCATGCAGTAAATACTTTCTCCTGCCTACCGCTACATCTATACAGTTCTCGTTAGCGGGTGTTTGTCTCGGAATAAGTATATCCGCAAAAGATCCAACCTTAAACCTCCACTCGTCAGGATTATCAAAATAAGAAAAAGCTACTCCGTGTTTAATAAACGTTGTGCATAGTCTTAAATAATTACTATGAAACTCAGGCCAACTCCGCAATAAATGAGTAATCTCCTCAGAAACTACATCTTCAAAATAACCCATTTCCGATGGATCACCTAACGTCCCTTTCACTTCTACAAGTTTCTCTAACGACGAATATAAATCAACATACGCTGAAAGGGATACATCAAGCAGCCTTTGGGCTTCACCAAAATTTAAGTTGGTTTTTAAGCCTTGCCCACTAGCATTTAATTGCGACTGGCTGTACGGATTGGCTCCGTCAAACATTGCATCAACACGGGCTCGGTTAACCGCTGATTTCTCATCCGCTTTTAGTAAACCTTGGAAAATGGAAAGTGCGCTTTTAACGTCTTTGAGGCGGGACTTCACAGGCTTGCCCGTTTCATCCAGAGACCCCAAATCATTCAAAGCTTCAATATCGTATTTTGAAGACATATTTACAACAAATTTAGTTCTAATTCATAAAACCAGCAAGGGCTAATAATTCCACGCCTCTCTCATAAGTTCGTCCACTTGAACAGCCCTCCTATCCCCAGAAAAATCATGGAGCGTTACGTAGGGGGTGTCCCTAATAAATCTCTGCTTAATCATGAAACACTCGTTAGCTCCTTTGCCTCTTGCGGGAGGGTCTATACAAAACACGGCTCCGTAGTCAGTTATGGCGTACCTCTCCCATCGGGGGATTATTTTGGCTCCTAGTTTGTTCAAGATGGTGTCCGACGTGATTGATCTCTTCTCAGGCTCAAACGTATCCTCGGCCAATTTAGAAGCCTTAACGTACCTCCGAGAACCGTCGTCACAATACAGATTTACATAAGAAACACCATTCTTCATAGAGGGCTTTATCTTCTTACCATTGTTAAATATATCGTGGTTCTCGTTTATCTCGTACTTAGTAGCGTATGGTATTTGTTTTTTCATGTTTGTATTGTTTTAGGGGGGTACCCCCTTATATATAACTCTTCTAGAGTCCTCTCACACTTTCCACTGTACAGTAGAAAATGTGAGCATAATATATATAAGCTTTATGACCCCCCACCCCCCTCTATCTCCGAAGGCTATTACGGCTCCCTTAGTATTGCAAACTTTTTATTTAAATATTATATACTATGTGGTTTTTAGTTAACCGCTTATTTAGACCCTTTTTTGAAATGAGCGGTACCCATTTTGAGCGACCGCTCATAAAAACATACTACCCCCTCTGAAAAGGTTGGGATTTTTCATTAATTTTTTTACAAACCCTGAGATATATAAGAGGATCCCACCCAAAAACACCACCCCCCACTGGTGGCGTACCTAATAACCCATAACTTCCTACAACATGCGTAATGGCCAGTCGGGTTCAGCGTGTAACTCCCTGTGAATAAAGGAGTACTGCCAACTGTACCTGACTCACTGTACAGGATTCACTGAAAACGGTTCAACAATAGCTGAGCGGTCAAACTATTTGGTAACCCAAAACCGAAACGGCATTTGTCTATACCAATTCAGCTGAGACCTGAGCACTGAATCATGAGACCTGAGCACTGAATCCTGTACAGGTAACCACCATCCCTGAAAGGTTAATAATACTGAGCTAATAGGTTACCCTAAGATATATGTTGAATTACAGGGCTCAGGTTGTAGAATTGCGGTCGGGAAATTACCCGATAAAAACAACAACGATAAAATGAAAAACAAAAAAGTAATAATAGCAGGTGTAATAGATATGGGATTCAAGTTTGTGGGGCTCGGCCTCACGTTCGCAGTCGGCCTTTTGGTCTTAGCGTTCATGTTTATTCTGATATCTGAAATAGCGATTCAGATTAGATACGGCACAGATCTTAAAACGATAGGAGCTGTTTGTGTTTGGGGTGCCAATGGGCTCGGCTTATTTGCTGTCTCCATGTTGGCATACCTGATCTTTGAAGAGTCAAAAATGATCATTGAAGAGTTCACAACATCAATAAAGGATTCAGTCAAAGCTCCTACGCTCCCTGTACCTGTTTATGGTAACTGCGTTAACCACCGAATGTTTGGTAGCATTGATATACCTGTATCAACAATCGCAAGTGAGCCCACCGTGCCAGTTAACACTTTCTACGTTTCAGGAACGATCACTCAAAGCTAAAACTCCTAACACAACATTATAATGAAAATTAAAAGAATCCCATTATCACCTAATAGCCCTATCAAAGAATTACATGATATCTTCGATCACTTAGACGGAGCCGAGAGGCACACAATTGAAACTGCACTTCGTTTCACAGCCCGACCAAACGCATCAAGCGATGCTTTCTTAGTGCAGGGTAAACTCAGCTATTTTGAGATCCACACAATAATAGATTCAGCGAATGATATTATTGATTCCGTGCTAAAGCGTAAGGGTGACCTGTATAAAGATCTGACCCGATTGTTTAACGTGTACTTCAATGTTTATGACCCTGAAAGTTGGATACGCTTTGAATGTGTTTTCAGCGTTTGGGAGTCTAGACAAAAGGGTGATGACTGTAACAGTTGGGATCTAGCTGAAGAGTCGGACTGGTTAGACAAATACCCATCCGCATTAATTGAAGAAACCAAGTGGAGATCAGAAAAACTGAACCCATTTAAAAAGGGTGCGTGAATACTGAGCAGTGCACCCTGTACGAACGCAGGGTGCATTTCTCAGTGGTTATGTTGATCACTGAAACTGAATAATAAAAACGAAATATGAAAACACATTATAAAGAAAACGTTGGCTACGTCTTAGCCATTCACTATGGAGATCACAGGGGTGTGCCTTTTTATACACAAATGAGAACCGAGCACATATGTCCTGAGACTGGTGACCTAGTCGATTATGAGCTGTCAAGATCGGCACATCATGATAGCTATGTTGAAGCCTACGATCATGTCAGGGCTGAAAAGGAATTGCTAGAGATCACTCACGCCCCAATTGAAAGGGACATAATAATAGACGATGCAGTGCTCCTTAATGAAGAGCCCTTCATTCCTATAGAAATTAAAAGGGCTCGTAATGTAATGAGGACTCACGCTCTTTTGGCATGGGTTCACAAGTTAACAGCAGGTAGCTTAGTTGGAGTATTCAGTAATCAGGCTGAGCGAGAGGGTAAAGTGTTAGCGGTGTTACCACCGAGAGGTTCTAAATATGGAGGGCTCCCAAGGATACTAATTGAATACACGATGCCGAGAGGTTCGACTGCTCTCTTTACCATTGGGTGTGGCGACATCTCCTATAGTGGACTCGCTAAACATAAACAATGGCTTCACGCCATCAAGACACAGACTGGATATGAAGGCCACACTCTTACGACTAAAGCTGAAGGACGTGATGGTAACGAGCGAGAGGGCACTATTGAGATACTACCCATATGTGGCCAGTCTCAGGGCGGTGCGACTTGGTGCTTTCCAGTTAACCCACCAATTTATTTGGGAGGTAACGGCACTGAAGGTAATGAGAATAGAGAAAAAAAATACCCAGTTACAAATAGGAAGTATAAAAACATCGATTACTCAAATTGGGGATTCGATTATAACAGAGTGAACTGGGACTCAGTCAGTGAAGAGTCAAACCCATGGGTAGCTAGGGCTCAGGATTTCAGCTAAGGAGAAAATTATGATGAAAGTAATAAGGACACTAATTTGTCAAGACGGAGTAGTCGGTCTCAATGGGTATCAATACGCATTAGATGATGCTGGTGATTACTTGGTATTTGATAATGAAACTAAAGCTAGAAAATTCCTTCTAACTAGTGGGATCGATCAGCGGAGCATAGATAATGGGGACTATGAGATAGTGGATGAATCTCTAACAAAAAACTAAAACGAAATATGAAAGATATAAAATATAAACCCATTGTTTGGGACTTAAGTTGGGCACTAATAGATGATGACGGCATTTATAAACATGATTTTGAAAACAAAGTGATGGTGTTTGATGACCCTGATGAGGACTGCTCATTAATCGAGCCCCCAAAGGCTGAAGACTTAGAATGGAGGCAGGATGAATGGCACTATACGTTCAGACCGCAGACTGAGATCGGTATTATACTCTCAAAAGAGGATATCGACCCTGAAAGCAAAATGGATAACCAACAATGGCAACGATGCGTAGAGCGCATTAACAGCTTCAAAGTTGATATGCAATCGATCATCGATCCGTTGCAGGAAATATGTGACACGATCATAAATGAAAAGGAGGGCTCAGCATGCAAATAAAGACACACAGTCCTGAAAAGGAATTTACTTACGAATACGTCTTAACGTTACACCGAGAGCCCGATGAAGGATTCATTGTAGATTTACGCATAGATAAATGCGGAACCGATGGAGATGTATTCGACTCGGAATATGAAGAGGGCTTTATTTTTGACACATACAAAGAAGCTTTCGCTAAGTATGCAGAGCTCTACGTTAGGTACGATGGTATGGAGGGCGAACTGCAACCTGAGAATAGATATATCAGTGACAAAATCAATAATGCCAAAAGGATAAAAGCTCAAACTGCTACAGAGCATCTAATTGATGTGATTAGCCAGTGTCAGCGAGATTACGTCTTAGGCAAAACTATATGCAAAGTACCCTTACGTATTATGAAGGCTATGCTTGAAATAAAAGGATAGTGAGAACTGAACACTGCACCCTGTATGGAAAAAATAGGCAGCATATTTTTGCACTACAATTCACGCAGGGTGCACACTTCAGCCCTTACAATTAGGACTGATAAACAAACAACGAAAAAATAAAATACATAAATAATATGGAAACTATAAATCAAGATAACAGAGTCGCTTCAGTATTGACTGCTAGATCAAACTCTCAAAAGGTAGCAGTGAGACCTTTAGATAAATTGTTCGCCCAGTTAAAGCTACCGAGAGTAGATCTAATCGGACACTCTTCACAAATGCGATTTGATTGGAGTGAGGAAATGAAACGTTTCACTTTCAATTTATCTAACAATAACCCAAGTGAACCTCAGTTTGAATTTCCAACAAACCGTCACTTCAATAAAAAGATGTACTCCAAGCTAGCTAAGGGACTCACGTCACTTAGTGATCACTTAGTCGAGACAAACCAAAAGCCATTACTTACTCACATTGTTAATGAGCAGTTTGGCAGGGACGCTCGAAAGTTTTTAGTCAGGTCTCAGCAAAATGAGGCAGGGCTATTTGTAGCGAGAGCATTCTTAGGCGATACCTACAAACCAATCGATGATGATTTAGTATTGGAGACTATGCTACCAATCATTGAAGAGCATCAAACTGAGTACGTAATATTAGGAGGCCGAGCTACAATGGAGCGCACTTACTTCAACATCGTTACTAAGCACCCAGTCGTAGAACTGAACGGTGGCCGAGAGGTACATCTCGGCACTAGCATTTCAAATAGTGGCACAGGTGACGGTGCTTTTAAGAATTGCTTTTTTGCATGTGATAGTTACTGCACCAATGGTTTACGGTTTGGCGAAAAGGCGCACATGGAATTTAGTAAGGTTCATAGGGGCTCCAAGATTAGTAAAGAGTACGGCCAGTTGGGCGCTGATAGCTTTCGTAAAGCTGAGATCGCTTCACTAAAATCATTAATAGCTGACGCTACCAGATCGGCACTTGATCCAACTAAGCATGCGGAGTTTGCTGAGATCTTAAAAGAATCTGAAAAGGCAAAAGTCACTGGCGACCCTATCGAAGTTGTAAAACGAATCGGTGCAGAAAATAAGTTTTCTGACATTGAAACAAAGATAGCCGAGATGGCCATGCAAAATGAAGAGCCCAATATGTACGGTATCCAAGCGGCAGTGACTCGCATGGCGCAGGAAGTCGAATCGTTTGGTAGAAGGGTGCAATTAGAAGAGCTAGCAGGAAGGCTCGTGACGTTACCTGAAACTAAGCGCCAAAGTCTTTTGGCCACTGAAGCACCAACTGAGCTCACTAGCTAATGGCACGGTCAGGAAGTTATCTAATCAGAGTCGGGTCAGAGTGGGCTTTAGTTAGCCGACTCTGCCCTAACTTTGAGATACCATTCGAAACCCGAAAGTACGCACTAACATATGCCAAAGCTATCGGGTGGACGGTAATCAGGAAACCTGACTGGGATCGGGTAACCGCTGAGCAGTCTGAGCAATTAGAACTGCTAACAAAATCTGAGAGGGCTGAAGTCAGGTCAGATTTAAACAAGGTAAAAAAGTTAAGACAGGTTCGAAGGAAATTATTTTTTCTAGATAGATTCGGAGTCTATAACCTGATCACTTATTTCATAAAACGAATCCTTCGAAGGATTCACAGTTAAAAAAATAAAAAAAAATTAAAGGGTGCTTCTTTCGGGGGGCACCCTTTTTTTGTGTCGATTTAAACTGTCTGAGAATCGCTCAAATGAAATCAGCCTGTACGGATACCTTGCATATCGCATTCTCAGAGGCTTTAAAATGGCTTAAAACGAGCCGTACCAATATTTAACTAATACTCTTATAACATAAGGTGAAAGCAAATTCTGAGCGATCCTGATGCGAAGTTGGGTTTTGCAGCATGAATTTTGTCCTGTGTTTATTATACATTGTATACCACCCCTTTTTTCTGTGCGTTATATACGGGGGTTGTTTTAGTACATACCTTTTTAGTACATACCTTTTTCTTTGTGCTTGCACCTTAATTATATAAAACTTAGAGTAAGGTATGCATATAATAAGGGAAATATTTCCTAATGGAATGCCTTTTATAATAGAAGGTTCAATAGATAACGAAGGTGTTGTAGATCCTACGTCTGTAAGAATGTTCCCTGTTATACAACCACCTGAGGCACCCCCTTTTATTGGTGAGCCTATGCAACTTAAAGAAAATAACTTGTCGGATAGACTAAACTTCGTTCTAAATAAACAAAATGATACTACATAAGAAGACATCTTCAGAACATATATTGGATGCGCTCTCTAGCGTTTCAGGGTACACCACAAAAGAACTACAAAGCAGCACAAGAGATGCTGCTATATGTCAGTGGAGGCATTTAGGAATGTATGCCGCAAGATTAAAAGGGCACACTTTAGTAGAGGTAGGGAAGATGTTTAATAGACATTTTTCGACAGTAATCATGGCAGAGAAAAAAGTATTAGAGCACTCAGACAAAGTAGAAGTAGCTCTCCAATCTTTAAATAGTCACATAGATAAGTATGAAAACAGCAACAGAACCTAATGTAGTTAGAGAAGTTCTTTTAAAATTAGATAAACCTGAAAAAGGGCCTTACGAAAGCATATGTATGTATGCACAGACAGGTAGTGGGGAAGACATATATACAGTAGTTGCCCACTCATACATGCCCAATATTGAATCTAAGTTTGATGTTGTATTGTATGCGGGGGGAGACAAGAACGCTGCTATAACTAGTTTTTATGAGATGGTTCTTCGAGAGCCCAAAAACAATTCAAATAATCTTGACGATGAGCTGTAGTAATATATCTTCGATCACTAAGTGATATACAGAGGGGTTTAAACGTGCCCCCCTCACGAGAAAAGGTTTATTTCGTTGTTCCTTTTTTCGTGATGAACCCTGTACACTGTACCATGACCTGTGGGGGATTTATAATGTGCAGTGTATGGGGTTCTATTCTTTAAGATATATTCTTCGTTCTTCCCCAAATATTCCTTTATATATTCTTTCAACGTCTTTAGATCTGCCTCTGCTTTTCTTTTTAAGCGTATCTAAAAAGCTCTTGTTTTCTCTTAAGAATTGTTTCTCGGTAATGTAACCCTTCTTAACGATGTCTATTAAGCTTTTCCTAAACCCAGCGTCTTTCATTATATCCTCTACAGTATTGTCACCGAGTTCTTTTTGGTATGCGTCGTAAGCATTTCTAGCATCCCTTAATCCTGCAACCATTCCTTCTTTCTCAAGCTCAATCATTTCTTTTTGAGAATCAGGTGAAAAACCTTTAGAGCTTTGTAACAGTTTCTTTTTCCTAGCTTGCTCAAAGTAAACTCCTTCTTTAATATCCTCGAACCTTCTTCTGGCGTTGCCCTCTACGTTCATGGGATAAAGTTTAAATGGTAGTAAGTGTTTTACTATTTCTCCTAGAGGCCCGTAAGAATTTAAATTGGTGCCAAATATTTTTCTTATGTCTTCTTCTTTTAAGTTTTCAAAGTCTCCTTCGATAGCCTCTAAAGATCTGTTGGCAGCTAATACTGTAGGAGGAGCTACCCCTTTCTCCCAAACATAATTCAGTTGAGTAGCTAATTTATTAGGTGTGTAATCCCCAACAATTTTAAGACCTGAGTTAGCATCTGTGTTGTTAATAACATCTGCGACAGCAGAGAATAAAATTTGAGGGTTTAAGAAAGTAGCTGAAAGATAACCTATTGTCATATCTTTTATAGCTTTTGAGGGCTCCCCTCGGTAAACGTTTTCTAAACCCCTTGTAAGAGAGTCAAGTATAGGAGACATAGGGTGTACATAAGTTAGACTTGTAGTTACTGGCTTACCTTCTTTATCTCTAAAGTAGAATAAGTTTTGAACTCTTGACCAATCAGGAGCACCTAACCTATAATTTTTGTCTTCCTCATCAGAAACATTAGCAAGTAATAACTGAGACATCTTTGGAAGCATCATGTAATAAACAAAGTTCCATTTAAAATAACCGTTTCTTCTTTGTGTCCCCCTGTCTCGGATCACAGGATTAGAACTCATTCTTTCTGTGAGGGCTTGCCTTGGAATATTAGTTAGTATCCGTGGATTTTCAGCCATGAATCTAGCAAACGGAGCAGCTATTATTCTAATCACAGGTGTTTCAGTTATCCATTTTATAATAGGAGCCCCCTGACTTCTAGACTGTTGTGTCTTAAGAATAATTTCAGCAGCTAAGGAATCTATCTGTGCAGTAGAAAGATCCCTGTACATATCGTCTCTATTATTTGTAATAGAATCTTCTCTAGCTGCTTCGATGAAAGATCTCTCATACTCATATGCTCTGATTTTCATAGCATTATCTAATGCTAAAACGAGAGCTTGTGACTTTTCTACCGCAAGGCTACCTCCTTTTTTAGCAGCTTTAAGAGACTTCAATATAGTCTTTTCTTGCAAGCTACCTTCAGGGAAGTATTTATTTAAAACTTTTTCAGAAAAGGTAGGCCCGTCTAACTCGTCCCGCTCAAGCTGGAGTTCTTCCATTTGGCGCTTTGGATTGCCTTGGAATAAGTCAGCTAATAGAGCGTAGTCTACACTTCCTTCTAAAACTCCCATAGCATCCAGCTTAGCGTAGTAAGCCATAGTTTGTTTCTTAGCAGGTTTGCTCCCTAAGTCCCATTGCCTTTTAATCTCTGATCCTAACTCAGGAATGTATCCTCTAGTCGGTCTGAAGTTTGAAGCAGAGTGTCCGAAAGAAGGTATTCCATTTTGCCCTAAGAACACAATCGAACCTAAAAGTTGTCTTGGGTAGAAAGGAATTGATCCCGCTGTTTTAGACAACAAGGTTAAACCTGTTATGTAGGCAGCTAAGTCCTCTGCATTATCTAGTAGTTTCTTATTTTCTAGTGACTTCTCAGGCACTAGAATTTCCCTCAACTCTTTTGCTACTTCCTCAGGAGCTAATAAGTTTCCGTATTTCTCAACGGATCCATCCTCTGTTTTAACTCTATAGTTTATAAATGGGTTAGAGCTTGGTAATTTTCTTTTGCTTGGATCAATAGGGATGCCACTATCATCAAACTTAATTCTGAAATTCTCAGGGCTCTTTTCGTCAGGATCTACATCAGGGCCGTCCATTGAATCAGAAGTAACAACTTCTACCCATCCTTTGTAAGGGCTCTCTTGATCAAAAGATTCTGCTCTCGCAGTTTCTTCGGCTATTTTTTCTTGAGTGACTAGCCAACCCGCTTCCATTCCGACCCTAACCATGTGGTCTCTCACCGCCATCTTAGAAGCTAAGGTACCTAAGTTTAATATAGTTCTATAAAGAATATCTATATTAGACTCTTCAGTAAATTCACCTAAAGCTAATTTTAAAGCTTTTGGTATTTCTTGTTGTCTTGCTTTTAAGCTGTTAACTTTATTCTTACCTGTGTAACTTATTAAAAATTCTTCAAGAGCTTTCTCTGCTAACTTCTTAGCACTAGGATCATTCTCTAAAAAGTCTTTTGCTTCTTTCTTTGCTACATCTTTATCTTTGCCTTTCTCTTTCATTAGAAACTCAACTCTCTGAGATTCTATTTGAGTAGCAAAATAATCCAAAGCTATCTCCCTAGACTTATCATGTACTTCTAAAGTCATGAACTCGTTCGTCCAATCAGGGCGAGTAAAAGCTCTATATTGTCTAGTTAAATAAACCTGAAGATTTTTACCTATAATTAAATTAACCTCAGGAGAAGTCACAGATAATGTTTTACCTATTGTGAGAGACAACTCATCTGCCAGTTTCCTCAAAGACACTATGTGGCTAGCCAGTTCAGGAGAATCTTCTCTGATTTGATTAAGAGCCTCAACTTGCTTTTCTTTTTCCGCTTCAATTTTTTGTTTGCGGGCAATTTGTTTAGCTTTTTCCCTGTCGTTAAAGTTTTCAACATAAGCTTTTTTACGCTCAGCATCATCAAGCTCTTCGTTTTTACTTATTTCATTTAACTTATTTAAGTAATTTTCTTCTATCTCGTTTAAGGTTTCTTCCGAAGGAGACACATCCAAAGAACCTGTTGAGTCTACAATAGTTTGAGAAGGTATTTCTTTTCCTTTCTTTGTATAAACTTCGTCGAGTAATTTATCTGTCGTTGATTTAAATTGAGCAACTTGTTTACCTATAGTTCGTTTAAAGAAATCGCTTCTTTCTAAATATTTTTTGATCTCTCTTTCTTGAGTACCTAAGAACAGTTGAAAGAAAGGGTTCCCTTTTCTCCAATTCTCGTGAGCTGTTGGACTGTATATTTTTCTTTGAATTGTCCTTAATGTAGCAGCAATAACATCTTCTGTTACTTCAGCAGCCCTTCCTATTATGTTAGTACCCCCACTTCCCTCTTGTCTTTCGGTATCCATTACAGGTATATCAGCGGTAAGGATATCCATTAGCTGCCCCCATGACTCAGTAATCTCTTTGTATTCTGGAGTCTCTGTAAGGTCTTCAACGTGTATTGCTGTTTCTTGATTTTCAGGGAAGAAATAATTTTTAATCTTTAGGTGTTCTCTTTCTAAGAAAGAAGAATCTATACCTGCTGCAATTATTTGTTCTCCCCAAACTTTAGAAGAACCACTCGGTGCCCATTTCTTGCCGTCTTTTTTAAGATCATATAACCCTAAGTTTTCTTCCTGTTCGGTTATTGTTTTGTGGTACTGGTAAAGAGGGTGCCTCTGACCAAGAATATTTTCTACTCTGTGGTATATAGCTTCTCTAGTAGTGCCATCAATTACTTCTTTGTTCTCATCATTAGGAACTCTCTTTGATTCTACAACGAAAGGATGAGGGTCTTCCAAAGAAGACATCAATAAAAAACGAGTTTGGTTTTTTTCAATTACAACAAAATCATATTCAAATGGTACGTACTCTTTTCCTATTTGCTCATCAGCTTCTCTTTCTTGGTCAAGGTGAGTAGCTAATCTAGCTTTGGCTTTATCTAATTGTTCTTTCTTATCTTTATAAGAGTCTTTATTTAAAAGAGAATAACCTCCATCAACAGCTTCTGCGGATACATATAAACTGTATTTACCCAATTCTTTACCCGCTAAAATTTTGTCAGCATCTTTCGGGTTAACTCTTATGCTTGAACTCTGTACACTGAACTCTGAATCACTGCCTAATGAACCAGCTAGCCTTGGTTTATTTATCACGACAGTAAGAGGGCTTACTTGAAGGGAGTTTATTAATGGGTCTTTATTTAAAATGACTGCATCGGGTAAAACCTCTTTAACAAATTTGGTTAAACTTTCTTTGGTGAATCCTTTTTGAAAAGTTCCTCTGTTAGTTACAATCTCAGCAGGGCCCACTACAGTTGGCTCAGCTTTAACTGAAAATACTTGTGATACAGATCTTGCTGTTACAACAGCTGATCCCCCTTCTTTAAGTGTTGTGTAAATATCTTGTAGCAGACTAATTCTTTCATCAGCTGTTATGACATTCATAACGACATTGCTTACAATAAAATCCTGTGATTCGGGAGCTGGTTTATTTTTAAAAGTAGGAGCGAGTTCTGCTTTCCCTTTCCCTTTATAGTAAGGCTCATAAGATTTAACTTGAAACGAAGGACTGTTCTTCGGAACGCTAGAAGCTTTTTCTTTAAGCGCTTCAGTACCAAAGCCAAACCCTGAACCCCAGTCTAGTATGTTGTATTTAGTTTGCTCTTTAGCAGGATCCTCTTGAGATAAATCTTTAATAACTTCCCATAGTTTTTTATAAGTACCCGCAGTGTTAGCTGCTTGAGTTTGATTACTATCCTCTTGAACTAAGTCAAAATTCTTTTCTAAGAAATCTCTAGTTACTGGTGGTTTATCTAAACCGTAGTCCTTAGTCCTAACGCTTGAGAAAGAAGAGTATTCAGAAGGCCCATATTTTTCTCTATCAGTTTTTAATTGATTAGTTTCTTTTACTTTGGCTGCTGCCGTGAAAGTATTTTTCCAATCGAACTGAACATCTCCTTTAATATTACCTGCTTTATTAGCTACTTCTAAAGAAGATTCAATAGCAGCTCCTAATAAAGAAGTGTCTATTGATTGCCCTCTTGAGGATTGGTTTATAGAAAATGATGCAAGCATATCCCCTATTAAATCTACAAAGGTATCCCAAAGACTTTTTATTTCTCCTCCTTTGGTTTCAGTATTTGGAATAGACATTAACCATCTCTGAAACTCAGGGTTTGAAAAAGTCTCTGTTACAAATTCATGTATATTGCCAAGCCCGTAAAATGATATTTTTGCTGCTTTGTCTGCCGAATCTCCATCCATGCCTTTAGTAACATAAGATGTTTTCTTAGAAGGCTTTTGCCCTTTCCTTGTGTAAAGGAACTCATCCCCATACTTAACAGCTTTTAAATAAACTTTAAGAAACTTTCTTATGTGCGGAGGTATTTGAGAATCTTCTGACCTCCTCTCGTAATATGTTTTTAACATTATCCCTTTGAGGGGAGGGTTCAAATCATATTCATCAAACTCGTTCTGGGTTACTTGATGGAATATTTCGTGGATAATTGTTCTTGGCTCTACTCCACGGACAACATTATTTCGTGAGACAGGAATCCTTCTTGATTTTGTATAACCTTTTCCTATGCCATCAAAAAACATTCCTTCTTTAGGAAAATTTTCAACGTTTGTCCAATTGATAACATTAATTAAACCTTGGTGTTTCTTTAAATTTAAAACATCAGGGTCTGTTTCACCATCTGCGTTGCTATAATATTTTATGAATAAATTAAGCTTTTCTTTTTGATCACTATTTAATACATCCAGTTCCCCCCAGTTAGACACGTCTGGTATAAGAGACCAAGAAGCGTCTCTGTCTGCTTCATACTTTAATCCTTTATATATTCCGTCCCACTTTAAAATTACATCTAATGGAGACTGAAATTTAAACCTTAACCACTTACCGTAATCAACTAACTCTTTACTAATAAAAAGTTCTGAACTTGGAAACCCTTCAGGTCTTGATTCCATACGTGTTCTAGCAAGGTGTACTCCAAATTTAACACTTGAGCTACTTCTTTTTTTAGAAGGTTTATTATAAACCCTCACATTGAGCATCTTATCAGATAACACTTTTAATAAAGTTTCTGCTGTTTGCTTATAAGCACTATCTTCCTGAGTATTAAAGTTTTTATTTTTTATAACTTCTTGCAGTATTGACTTTACATCAGTCTCTAACTTAGGAGCAATTGGTATCATAGAGCCCCTTTCTTTTCTGTCCTTTAAAGTCATATAAGGATTCATACGATCCAGCATAGATCTTACATACAATGCAGACTCTTCATCTACCTTGTCTTGTTTGTACTGTAGAGTGTCTCTCAAAGGAGCCAACCTGACGCTTAAAGGAATTAAGCTACTTGTGTTTTGAGTTCTTCCTGTATATACGAAGGGGCCTTTCTTGTCCTTTATGAGATACTCTGATACTTCCATACCGACTCTATCCTCAAAAATTATTTCAGTGCCCTCTTCGTAAAAGCTCTGAGCTATTTTTAAACCTGCCCTTGATATGTAATAAGGTTGTGTAGTCCCTGCTTTGATAGCTACTAATAAAGACCCATCCTCTTTAACTCTTTCGGTTACACGAATATACTCTTGCAAACCTAAGGCATTAGCTGCATGAGAGAAATGGGCTTCTTGAAAAGAATATTTATTTGCAGGTGTTAGTAGAAATTCTTTCTGCTTATCTTCTTCGTTGTCCTCAGCTGGATTCTTTACAATGGTATACTCTTTCTCAGAATAAAAACCTTTGTCTGCGCTTGAAGCAAAGAAATTAAACGTATTGGGGATTTCACTTTCAGCTAAATTAGCTGCTTCTTTTAAAAGAGAATATATAGTTTCTTCGTAAGGATTGTTTTCTCCTTCTATATTATTTTTAGAAGCAAGATCATCAAACGATTCATCTAAGTTTTTCCATCTTACAGAACTAAATTGTTTAGTCTTATCAACGGTTTCTGTAATAGTAGTCTCAGAAGAGTTACCCCAATCGGGCCTTCCAACTCCTATACCCCTATTAGTATTAGCTGAGTCTATAAGTTCTCCCATAGAAAGCACTTCACTTTCAGGAAGCATGTTTGACTTAGACCTTTGTACAAAAGCAATGATGCTTTCTTGAGCTTCTTCAAAAGTTATGTCACCGTCTTGGTAAGAGTTCCATATATCTGTAACTTCCCTAACATGATTAGCATTGCTTTTCCACTTAGGTTGGAAGAATTGCCTGATTGCTTCCCATGTAATAGATTGAATTTCCCTTGGTAAATACCTACCACCAGTTAACTCGTTTTCAAATTCTACAGATCTATATGCTTCTGCAAAAGCAGGGTACAATCCACTAAGACCTAAAGCAGAATCTGCTGCTGTTCCCTTGCCCCCAAAATTTTGAGTCACTTCAGTGCTATTACCACTAACTGGTTTAAGTAAAATAGCAGCGATTGCGTGGGTATCCATTGTCACATGCCCGTCCTTATTAGAGGGATCTACAATGTTGTTGTAGAAAGATCTAACTTTGTGCATAAGCCCTAGTTCACTAGATATGATAGACATATCTTGATCCCCAGTAGCATTTAAAATGTTAATGGATTTTTCTATAGTCCCGTAACTACCCCAAGCAACAGACCGTGGCTTACCCTTGTCAGACATAGAGGGCCTTTCTAAAATAGCTCCGTCTGGTCTTATGACATTGAAAGTTTTGACATCTCTAAGCTTTGTGTTTGCAGCCGCTTCAGAAAACATACGAACAAAACGAGCTTGGAGAGCTTCTTTGCTGAATGTTTTTTTCTTTCCTTTAAAATCAAAAGTTATTCCTTGTATGTCTTTTAGTTTTTTACCTTTAAGACCAAGATTTAAAATCTTAGTAGCCAAGTCTAACTTGTCTTTTGATTTTTGATTGTTCCAATTATTAAATTGGAGAATGCCATTTTCATCTACCACATGGTTGCCTTGCTCATCATACAAAGGAGTAGCATCTCCTTCGTAAAAAGGATTGCCTTCTTTGTCATACTTAAGTTCTGGCTCTCCAGCTCTTTTAAGGAAATTAGAAGCCATTGATTCGTCGAACGAAGCAGACTGTTGCGTTTTATATATGTGCATTGTTCTCTCAGCGAGAGCTACATTCATATACCAATCTTTTTGAGGACTATTAACAGCCAGTACTGCTGCTGCTTGTTCTATTGAAACTCCAAAAGTTTGAGCAAATCTATTAGCAATCGTATTTGCTCCATCATACCACAAAGAAGCAAAAACCCTGAGGTCTTGAGGGAAAGCTTTTATTAAAAGACTTAAGTTTTTTTCTGCTACTTCATTCAAAGTAGAATAAATTTCATCTGCCTTTTCAATAGGCATAGACTTTTCTGATTGAGCTAAAGACTTAAGAGTTTCTCCAAACTTATTAGCCCTGTTTCTTACTGTTACAGATGCTTTCTCTAATTCTTTTTCTTTGTTGCTTATTACTCTTTTCTTAACTATTAAATTTTTAGCTCCTACCCTAACAGGTTTTTTATTTTCTACGTCTTGGGCTAATTCGTTTATAGCAGCATCCACCTGTTCATTTGATAACTTAAAACTAGATCTTAATACAGTCGGTCTACTATATTCTTTAAGAGAATCATCGAGCTTTTTCTTATTATCTTTGTTTTCTGCTTTTAAGTTTTTAAGCCTAAGCTGAGCACTCTTTATTTTTTCTTTTATGTCCTCCATTAAAGTAGCCATAGGGCTATCTTCAGATAAGACTTCTTTAACTTGTTCTTTTTGATCAACAAGTAAATCTACTTTTTCTTTGTTATTAATAGCAGAAGCTTTTTTAATTTCAGCATTAATCTTTTTAAGCTCTTTACGAATAGTAGCCTTTAAATTATTTCCAGCTCTCTTGAAAGAAGCTTGAAGTTTTTTAATGTCTGCATTTACTTTATCTACTTTTTTAGTGGACTCTTTGAATTGCTTTTTTGCTTCGTTAGATTCTTCTTTTCTTTGAGGCTTTAACTGATCAGATTGTTCATTTACTTTAAAAGTAATAAGATCGTTTTTTAATTTATTTTTACTAAATGTTATTTCTTGTTGCAGTTGTTCCTGCCTTAACTCTGCTTTATTTAAAGGATCTTTTGCTTTTCTTACTTTAACAAGTAGAGGGTCAGAAAAATACTCTTTAGATATAATAGGAAAATTTAAAAGAATAAGAGCATTCTTTTTATATGCTTCAGGATTTGATCTCAAATCAGCTAAGGTGACTTGATTGTCAGGGTTTACTCCTTCTCCTTCTTTACCTTTAGCCGACGGGCTTCTAGTCCCCACCGTCCTACCAGCAACAACAGATTTTTTTATTTCTTCAGGATCAACTTCTGATAACCATTCTTCTCTTTCTTCCTCTTCAGGAGGAACTGTACTAATGTCCTGCCCTATTAAACTTAGCTGTTTGCTATATACTCCTAAATCTATATCAGGGTCATCTAGTAAAGAAGAGTCTGGCTTCCTTCTAAAACCACTTTTGGCAGCTTTATATTCTGCGGCTACTTTATGTACAGCTGCTGCAAAGTAAGGCCCCAAAGCAGAATCTTTGGATAGCTCGTTCTTTGCCTTCAGCCTTCCCATTAAGAAATTACTTATGTACTTGTTGTATATTGAAAGAACTTTTGGATTAGGTGTCTTATTACCATCTGTGTCTTCTCCTGTTTTTAGCCAGTTATAATCTACTTCAGTAGCTCCTTCTCCCGAAATTAAAGAAACGTGTTTTCTTAATAACTCTTCAAATAAAAATTCTTCTAGTCCTTCTTTTATTAGTTTGTTCTTAACGTTTGCTTCTGCTCCTTGAGGTAAATCTAAATAGGACTCTTGACCCATTCTTAAATAAGATATAACGCTTTCTAATGGGAACCCATGAATAGGTTTATTATATTCCCTTGCCATTGCTATTAAAGCATTTGACCCTACTCGGTTTACGCTGGTCAGTTCTTCTATAGCATTTCTTATATCAGTGTAAGTTAAACTCTCATAAGAAATTTGGTGTATAATTTCTTCGTCTACTATTAATTTAATAATGGCCTTACCCGCAGCAGGTGAGTTTTTTGCTAGAATAGCTTTAATACCTTGTGGACTTAAGCCTATTGTTCTTGTTCTTCTATCAAACCACCCAATCAGACCCGTATCCTCATTATATTCATAGTATCCTCTTGAGGCACGTAAAAGTTTTTTCTTAATAGAAGCTCTTACTTTAGAGTAAAGGCGTTCTAATTTCGCTTTTGGTTTAGCTTTTGTATCTGGTGCTTGATCTGTGTCTCCCTCTTCTACATCTATATTACTCTCTCCCGCATCTTCCACATGTTCATCTGGTGAAGGCACTGAAGATTTAATAATATCAACTTCTGTTTCATTAATTCTTTCGGGGGTGCTATTGTCAGAAGGTGCATCAGGAGCAAACAATTCCCTAATAGGTTTTGAAAACAGTCTGACTGGAACTCCTGTAGACTCCTCTAAGATAGCTTGCTCATCCTCTGGGGTTAACTCTCTACGGAAAACAGCTCTCTTCGGGACTGCGTACAGAAAGGGTACCCCACCAATATTTTTTACTATAAAAGCTACGTTATCCCCATCAAGATCGCCTTCTACTATATTCCTAGAAAACAAAGGATTGCCCATAATAGCAGCTCTGAAAGCTGGCGTATCTTCGTCTGCCTTAATATCATTAATTTGAACAGGCTCAGAATTTACTGTAGATATTACAACTAATTTACTATTAGCGTCTGATTCATAATTTTCATTTGGGTCTACTAAAACTTTGTTAACCTTAACAGGGCTCAACAAAGATTTATTATGGAACTGAATGTACTTAATACTGTCAATTTGAAACTGAGCATCTGCTACAGTCATAGACTGAATGACAACAACTTCTCCTGTTTCTTCATTCAAACCAGCTACAGCGTTTTCTTCTGACGGTTGCTCAATATCAAAGTTGAGGTTGTTTATTTCTGCCAGATCCAGAGAAGATATTGTTTTAACATTTAAAGTTGTAGGAATGTTTTCTTGGTTCTGACTAACTCCATCAATACCCTCGACACCTTTTTCTCCTACGTTACCCTCAGACTCTTCAGAGGTTGCTTCATCTATACTTGCATTGAACTCTTCATCGGAAAGATTTTGCACATCTTCAAACCAACTAAAAGTAAGTTTCTCAGAAATAGCCTCTATCTGTTTCCTAAGTTCTGGTCTGTACCCATCCTGTTGAGTTCTAATAGCAGCTCTTAAATATTCTATTATATCAAAAAGTTTTTCTTGTACGGCTTTAGACAAAGCGCCCCCTCTTCCTTTTCCTTCCCAAGCTGTTCTTTCTATTTGAACTGTAGACCCTTCTCCTTGTTCAAACTGAATTAAGTAATTAATTTGAGCAGCTCCTATTAAGGATTTTTCTTGTACTTCTTGTTCTAAACCTTCAGCGATAGGTTTGTCTAATAGCAGGGAAGCTATTCTATCTTTTTCATACTGTGTCATCTCATTGTACACAGCCATTCTTTTTTGTTTTATATAATTCTTTATACTGGTAGTACCTTTTTCATTACCCTCTAAAGATAAGAACTCGTCTCTGCTAGAAGTAACCTCCATAGAAGTAGCCATTGCTTCTATTAGAAGGCTCTTCATATATTGAACCCTCTTTGCTTTCGGCATAGAAGAAATTACTTCAGAAGTATTTTTTGAATTAAAAATAATAAAAACTTTCCCTTGCTCATTAATTTCAATATAAAATTCGTTAGAGGAATTTATTTGATATTGTTGGGATTCTACGTTTTGACCTACCCCTGCCTCTGCAAGTTGTTGCTCAGTAGGATCAGCTACTACTGATATATTATTTTGTTTAAAAGCAACAGCGTTTCTTTTAGCAAAAGAACTCACAGCATCTTCAACTCCTGCTGGTTCTACTAATGCTTCTTCGTCTGGCAAAAACCCATTTTCTATAAGAGGACGTGATTCTTCTTTTGTTAAAAGCTCTCTAGATCCTTCTCTTTCAAGCTGACGGATTCTAACTCCAGCCGCCTCAACTCTTTTAACGCTTGGGTCAGCGGTAAATGCAACAACAGTTTCTCCAGAATTTTCAACAGATGTATACTCAACTTTATAAATTACAGACCCGTCCTCAGACTCCATCTCTGTAACCCCTGTTATATTTTCAGCTAACACCCTGACAATTTCTTCTTCCTTTCTTAAGCCACTTATAGTTACGTCCGTAGTCGTAGACATATTAAAAGCACCAGCAGGAGCCACGGGGTCTTTAGTTACCCCAGCCATTAATTGTTTTCTGTTTTGTTCTAAAACTTCTGCGGTTAAAGGAGCCCCATAATCTCTAGCATTTTTTGCTTTTTCATTTAACTCTTTCGTTTTTTCCATTACGTCGTCCACCACTTTCTTATATTCTTCCTCAGTAACCGAAGACATGTCAGGGCCTAAGCCTAACAATTTTCTTTTTGCTGATGAAGCAAGAGAAGCTCCTATGGGTATACCTCCACCCATTATGCCTCCTAATATTCCCGCATGAACAAAAGTTGCTATCCTATCATTTAAGCTAAGGTTTTTTTCTAAAGCCCAAGTGTCTACATAACTTCCAATAAACTCATCCAACCCTTCTTCTATTGCTTCAGGTAGCGCATACTTTAAAGCTCCCATTGGGATTTTCTTAAAAAGAGTACCCGCTATACCTCTAGCTACTGCATTTTTTAATCCGTTTTTAGCTATAGTTCCACTGACCTCTGAAACCATTCTGTGCAATAAAGGAGTCCCGTCTTTAGCTGTCGCTTTTGTTTGTAAACTCAACGCTCTATAAGCAGCATCAATATTCTTTCTTCCTGTTACTTTACTTAGTTTAACGGCTCTCTTTAAAGCCAAGTCTTCTAAACCTCCTAATCTCAGCAATTGAAATCCTCCTACAAGAGACCCTGTTATTGCTCCTCTTAAAACACCACCTGTTAATGCCTTACTCCTTTTTTCTTCAGGAGTCATCCAGTCAGGGAGCGCATCGTATATAGTGTAGTAAGATGAGCTTGCTGACCTAAGAGAAGAAGGAGCCGTTGCACTTAAAAGCATACGACCCGTATTAGTTAGCTTAGTAGACTTTGACGAAGATATAGCTATAAGATCGTCAGCAAGTTTGCTTATAACATTTGTTTTTGCTTTAGCTACAGGAGTAACTGTTCCAGTTAAAATTAAATCAGCTGCTTTTGTTTTTGCTGCTTTCTTTTCTGTAATAATGAAGGAGTCTTTTAAAGCAACAGCAGCAGCTTTACCTGATGTTACTTTATAACCTTGTTTAGTTAAATTCTTTATAGCTATCTTAGCTGTTCCCTTTTTAAGTAACGTAGACAATCCCCCCGTTAAAAATAAATCAAAACCAACTTCTCCTGATATAGCAGAAGCATCCATAGCATAACCACCCTTACCAAACAATTCGGCTAATTTTTTTCTGTCACTTATTTTTTTGGAAAAGTAAGCTGCGGCAGGTTTACCTCCTACGCCAATCATGTCGGTAACATTAAATAAAAACTTTAGGTTACCATCAATAAAAGACTTCCCTCCTACTTCGATAACTCCCATAAATTTACTGTAGTTATCTTCGTCTGCTAAGAAGTCATCCATAACTTCGTAACCCTGTCTCGGTTTTCCACTCTTTATGTCTTCCTCAAAAAAGTCTTCCCACTCTGACCCTACTCCTCTACCTAGCTTTCCCCCTACTTCTGTAACTAACCTAACGTGTTCTTTAAAATTATTTTTTAAGAAGTCTGTTCTTTGCCTCTCAATATCTTTTATTTCCTCAGGGGTTAAATTAGGGTGAGTCTCCAGTGCATTATTAAAAATTGCTCTGTTAGGAAATAATTTAGGGTGAACCGCTATACTAAGATCACCTAACCTTTTTATATTGTGATGCCTCTGCCCTTCTTTATCAAAAAAATGAAACTGCCCTGAAGCGTTTAAACCATGACCCACTATCTGGATCATACTATCTAAAATTTCCTCGTTAGAATGATCTTTTAAAGCAGGGATATTATTTCTAACTCCTCTTGCTATGGCCGAAGCGTCTGTCAAAAACTTTTGATCCGATTCACTTAAACGCTTTAACTGTCTAGTTGCAGTTAAACTTACAGGATCTAAGGGAAGCCTATTTCTAAAAGGATGCTCAACTCCTGCATCCGTAAAAGATTGAGTAAAAGCTGTAAATTTATCCCCTATTTTTAAAGCAAAATTTGCTCTTTGTTTATCATCATAAAAAGGAAGAAAGAAACTTAGTGTTGTTTCTGATTCTTCAGCTGCTTGGAATCTTAAGTCTTCATCTTGTGACCGAAGAAGTAATTCAACTGCCATAGCAGACCTCAAGAAAGACCCTTCTAATAGTTTAGCTTCTTCAAATTCTTTTTTCTTGTTAATATCTGTTCCTTCGTAATCTACATTCCATTGCGAATAATATTCATCAAACTGATCAGGCCCCACCTTTGAAGTATTAAATTGTTTGGCAACCTTTTCAGATTGATTCCTAAGCTTTTCCATTGCTTCCCCTATTCCAAGTATCCCTTGCTGTGTTCTTTCTAGCTCACCCAAAGTTTTCTTCGTGTCCCCCAAATAAGAAAGTTGATTGGCAATTTCAAATACATCAGACTTACTTATAGCCCCCTCCTCTATGCTATAATCAATAGCTTTTTGCAAGTTAGGAAAATTTTGAGTTAGGAATCTAGTAGGTGCTATGGCTACTTCTCTTTCTCCTTTTTCATTTGTATACGCAGCAAAAGGAATAGGCGTACTATTAAAAGATCCTTTTTCTTTGTTAAACTCTGCTCTACCTACTGCTTCTTTTTTAAATTCATCAAAAATAGATACCGTTTCTAAATAATTATTTAGAGGTTCCAATCCCCCCTCTACACCTTTACCTGTTTCTGTATATTGCTTAAAGGTAATATTCCCATCCTCGTCTTTATTGCTATTATAGGTATTATATATATCTAAAGTTTCATCTGTAGCAGGGTTAACTCCGTCCCAATTAACGCTTTCTCTATTAAGCTTATCAAATAAAACAACAGATTTTTCCGCAGGTATTTTGTCGTCAAATATTTTACTTACCCAGTCTTCTTTTTTACCTATATCTGGTTTTAAAACTTTAGCTTCTGCGTATGACCTATCTACAACTTTATTAAGAGTGTTCTGGTTGTATTTTCCTGAACTTATAAACTGA